>ERZ780012.1-NODE-1-length-282262-cov-8.46361_pt1 | contig 282262 bp, 241 predicted proteins | sample MGYA00511869_ERZ780012 | MGnify/ENA primary metagenome ERZ780012 (study PRJEB29588, sample SAMEA2161608) | human gut metagenome | biome: human gut; feature: human-associated habitat; material: faeces | place: Denmark | collected 2008/2010 ... | reverse complement strand
CCCCGCCGCCCTCGCCCCCCCCGCCGGTATCGCAGGAGGCAGCTTCCTCACCCGCCCGATGTACTGGCTGTTCAGCAACTTCCTGACCAACACCTACCACATCCTGCCGACCTGGTGGGCCTACTCCACCCTCCTCGGCACCTTCTTCGTGCTGCTGCCCTTCACCCGGTACATGCACATCCCCACGGAAGCCTTCCTGATAGTGCTGCGCAATGCCGGCATCAAGGTCTCCCATCCCCGCAAAGGCTATTCCATCGCCCAGATATACTCCTGCTCCAACTGCGGAATGTGCATCGACGCATGTCCGATGATGGGCCAGAAGAAGAACCTGCGCTTCGCCACGGTATATTTCAACCGTCTGCTCAGACGCCGTAACTGGGCCCGCTGCGAGGAGAGCGCGGACAAATGCCTGATGTGCGGCAAGTGCGTCGCCGTCTGCCCCGTAGGCGTGGACTCCTGCAACATCAAGCAGAGCCTGAGAGGACTCAGGGCCGCTCCCGCCCCTGCGGACTACAGCTATTTTACCTCCTACAGCCTGCCTGAGGGCGTGGAGAGCTCCCAGGAGAAAGTTCTCTACTACGCCGGCTGCATGACTCAGCTCACCCCCGTCATTTCCAAGGCCGTAGCGGCCGTACTGGACCATGCCGGAGTGGACTGGAGCTTCATGGACCGTGACGGCGGTATATGCTGCGGACGGCCCCTGATACTGGCCGGAAGGGATGAACGGGCGCAGGAAATGATCCGCCGCAACACCGAGCTGATACGGCAGAGCGGAGCCACTACCCTGCTGCTCTCCTGCCCGATCTGCTACAAGGTCTTCCGCGAGAACTACGACCTCAAGGGCATCCGCATCGTGCATTATACCGAATACTTCGACGAGTTCGTGCGGCTCGGACGCATAACTCTCAGGAACTCAGGTGAGAAGATAGTTTACCACGACCCCTGCGAGCTGGGACGCGGCTGCAAGGTGTACCGTCAGCCCCGGAGGGTGCTGAGCGCTGCCGGAGAGCTGGTGGAGGCGGAGAAGCACCACGACGAGAGCATCTGCTGCGGAGGGTCGCTGGGCTCCCTGACATTGTCCTATGAGGACCGTAAGGACATTACCCTGAAGGCCCTGGACAACCTGATGTACGCCTCGCCGGAGAGAATTGTCACCGCCTGCCCCCTGTGCCTGAAGACATTCTCCCCCTATTCGCCCAGGAAGGTGAGCGACTTCGCCGAGGTGGTGGCTCAGAATATGAATTAATAACAACTTAACGATATACACGCCATGAAGAATTTTACTCCTACAGTGTACTCACTGATGAATGTGGCTACCGGACGGATATTTCCGGACAGCGGCTGGATGCTGGCTGACCCCGAATCGCCTAAGCCCTCGCTGGTGCGCACGGTCTATCAGAAGAAGCAGATAGACGTCAAGGGCAGCGACGGGGGATTCTCCCGCTTCGCCGACTGGCTGCCGGTACACCGTCTGCTGCAGGACTCAGCAACTACCGTGACATACAGGAGCGAGGGACTGGCCCGTCACCTCGGTCTGGGCAACCTTTATATTGCATTTTCCGGCTACTGGCCTGAGCGCGGGGCACTGATGAAGACCTGCTCGTTCAAGGAGACCGAGGCCTATTCCGTATGCGGCCGTCTGCCCAAGGACTGCAGGCAGATACTGACGGTGGCTTCCGCCGGAAATACGGCCAGGGCCTTTGCCAAGGTCTGCTCGGAGAACGACATCCCCCTGCTGCTCTGCGTGCCGGAGGACAATATCGACGCTCTCTGGTTCGAGAAGCCCATCAAGGACTGCGTCAGGCTCGTCTGCGCTCCCAAAGGCAGCGACTATTTCGACGCCATCGCCCTGTCGCAGGCTGCCTGCAGCTCGGGAATGTTCATCGACGAGGGAGGCGCGAAGAATGTGGCCCGCCGCGACGGCATGGGTACGACCGTACTCTCGGCCACTGTGGAGATCGGCCGGATACCCGACGCATACTTCCAGGCCATAGGCAGCGGCACAGGAGCCATTGCGGCCCGTGAGGCCAATCTTCGTCTGCTGGAGGACGGCCGCTTCGGTACGGCTCAGATGAAGCTGCATACGGTGCAGAACGTGCCTTTCCTGCCGATGTACGACGCATGGAAGGCCGGTCAGAGGGATCTGCTGCCCTTCGATGACGACGAGGCCCGTCAGAAGGCCGCGATGATCGATGCCAAGGTGCTCTCCAACAGACGCCCGCCCTATTCGCTCGCCGGAGGAGTGTACGACTGCCTGTGCGATACTCATGGAGATGTGTACGCCGTGACAAACGCCGAGATACGCCATTGCGCAGCCATGTTCAAGGAGCTGGAGGGAGTTGACATCTACTCCGCTTCGGGTGCCGCGCTGGCCGGTCTGGAGCAGGCCGTGAAGGCCGGTGCCGCGGGCCGCGACGACGTGATAATGCTCAATATCACAGGCGGTGGCGAGCAGCACTTCAAGAAGGACTGCAAGGTACACTGGCTCAAGCCCTCGCTGGTCATCTCGCCCTCGGAGGACAAGGACCGGATCGTGCGGGAGATAGAGAAACTGTTTGCTTAGTGTTTAATTTTAAGTATAAACCGGTTATGAAACTTTTTAGAATATCTGCCGCGGCCCTGGTATGCGCCGTGGCCCTGACATCCTGCGGGAATGGTTCAGGAACCGGGAGCACTGCTTCTGAAAAGAGTGTCTCCGACATTGTGATTGAGAACATTATGACCCGCCGCAGTGTGCGTCAGTATCAGCCTGTGGCTGTGGGACGCGACACCATGAAGACGATTCTCGAGTGCGGTATCAACGCGCCCAACGGAATGAACCGCCAGTCCTGGGAGATCCGCGTGGTGGACTCCCCCGAGTTCATCGACGGAGTGACTGAGCTCTTTGTCAAGTCCAATCCCCGCGCAGCCGAGGACCCTTCGTTCAAGAATATGTTCCGCAATGCGCCTACCGTGGTCTTCATCGCCCACGACCCCTCCTACGACATGTCGCCGATCGACTGCGGCCTGCTCGGAGAGAACATGATCCTCTCGGCCTGGTCCATGGGTATCGGCTCGTGCTGCTTAGGCGGACCGGTAAGATTCATGAAGTCGCCTGAGGCCGCTGATTACCTGAAGCGTCTGGGCTTCTCCGAGGGCTATGAGCTGCTTTACTGCATCGGATTCGGCTATCCCGCCGAGAGTCCTGCAGCCAAGGACCGCGATGCCTCGAAGATTCAGTTCGTGGACTAACTTCCTTTTGATTCAGTTTCCGATATGACTGGATTCTATACTGTACTGCTGCTGATGGTGTCCAACGTATTCATGACTTTCGCATGGTACGGACACCTCAAGCTGCAGGAGATGAAGCTCATCGACAACTGGCCTCTGATCGGGGTCATCCTCTTCTCGTGGGGTATCGCCCTCTTCGAGTATTCCTTCCAGGTCCCCGCCAACCGCATAGGCTTCGTGGACAACGGCGGCCCCTTCAACCTCGTCCAGCTCAAGGTGATACAGGAAGTGGTCTCCCTGACCGTCTTCTCCCTGTTCACGATTCTGGTCTTCAAGGGCCAGACCTTCCACTGGAACCATATCGCCGCCTTCGTCTGCCTGATCCTGGCGGTGTACTTCGTATTCATGAAGTAATGATTATGGCAAAGCAATATTCGGATAAAACCAACGCAATAATTTACGCAGTGATAGGATGCGGACTCTATATGGGCCCTGCTCAGATACCGTGGATCGGCAGTTTTCACTTCAGCACCTTTTATCATAGCCGTAATCGACTTCATAATGGCAGGGTTCTATGCCCTCCGACATGTACGCCTGAAGAAGGCAACCCGCGATGAAGCCGACGGCAGCGGCGGGGACTGCTGATGCGCCGATACTTACCTCACCGGACTGACATAGCGTGAATGTCTGTTCAGCCCCCGGATGCCACTATGCCTTTTCGTTACACAGCAATTACCTGAACTATAGCATTTTAAAATATAACTAAAATATAACATGATAAGCATCTCTTCGAAAACCTGCCTCAGAGAGGCCTGTGAGCGGCTTGCACTTTCAACCATGCGCCACTATACATTTTAGTTATATTGTAACTATTTATACATCTGTATTTTACAACATAACTAAAAAGCAACGTGATGATATGAACAAGAAAATAGCTGCTGACGTATATACACAGACTGCCAGTGACGGATATATCCTGCGGCCGGCTGCTATGGAAGAGGTTCCGGCCATCTGGGAAATCATCCTGCAGGCCAAGGCGCAGATGTACCGCGAGGGCAAGCACCAGTGGGACGAGAACTACCCTACCGTGCCGATTTTAGAGAACGATGTGCGTCGGGGCTGGGGTTACGTGCTGGTACCGTCTGATGATGATTCTGACATCATTGCCTACGGAGCAGTGGTATTCGACGGAGAGCCTGCGTACAATGGTCTGTGGGACGGTCAGTGGCTGAGCGAACAGCCCTATGTGGTACTGCACCGCCTGGCAGTGGCCGACCGCTGGAAACGTCAGGGCATGGCCGTCCGCTATATGCAGGCAGTCTGCGACCTGGCCCTTCCCCGCGGCATCCGCAGCTTCAAGGTCGACACCAACTACGACAACTTCTACATGCAGCGCGTCTTCTCCCGCCTCGGCTTCACCTACTGCGGCCGCATCCGCTACGATGCCGGCGAGCGCATGGCCTACGAAAAGCAGCTGTAAACATAAATAGCAAATTTTTCCTACATTTGTTGTTTTATTGAACGGAAATATGCAAGCCATGGCTGACGGAACACCACAGGGAAATATTATACTCTATCAGACCGAAGATGGGCAAAGCCGGATAGAGGTCACTCTCTCAGGCGATACAGTGTGGCTTACCGCAGATCAGATGGCCGAACTGTTCCAGCGCAACAAGTCCACCATTTCAAGGCATATCCGCAATGTCTTTGAATCTGGGGAACTGAATCCGGATTCAACTGTTGCATTTTTTGCAACAGTTCAAAACGAGGGAAACAGGAAAGTAGAACGAAACATAGCATACTACAACCTTGATGTAATAATCAGTGTCGGCTACAGGGTCAATTCCCACCGCGGCGTGCAGTTCCGCATCTGGGCCACGCAAGTACTGCGCGAGTACCTTGTCAAAGGCTTTGCCATGAACGACGATCTTCTGAAACGCGCCGGCGGAGGCAATTACTTTGACGAACTCCTGGCACGCATCCGGGACATCCGCTCCTCGGAAAAGGTATTCTATCGCAAGATTCTGGAAATCTATGCCCTCAGCATAGACTATGACCCGAGAACAGAAGCTACGCAGAAGTTCTTCAAGACAGTCCAGAACAAGATGCACTTCTCCGCTCACGGACATACTGTGGCGGAAGTCATTCACAGCAGAGCCAATGCCGACAAGGACTTTATGGGGCTGACATCATGGACTGGAGCATTGCCGAAACGAACTGATGCCGAAATCGCCAAAAACTACCTTTCACCCGACGAACTCGATACCCTGAACCGTATCGTCAGCCTGTATCTTGATTTTGCAGAACTCCAGGCCAAGTCTCTCAAACCGATGTATATGAAGGACTGGATTCAGAAACTTGACGAATTCCTGTCACTTTCCGGCAAAGAACTTCTGACCCATGCCGGGACAGGACAGTCTCTGCTGAAATCGCGAAACAGAAGGCAGACTCCGAATACGAGAAATACAGTAAACGGATACAGTATGAGCTCTCTCCCGTGGAAATCCATTTCATAGAGAGTTTTGAAAAGGAAGTCAAGCGGCTGAAAAAGTAAGCGGCAGCTCTGGGAAGACGTCAACGGTAAGTACTGCAGCATCCCAAAATTGTAATACACTGATTTACATGATATTATGATTATGGCACGTGCTTTTCGGCTGGTTGTGACAGCGCGAAAAGATCACCGCCTGTCTGCAACTATCTGATTATCACAAGACTGTAAAAACACACCGTTCGCGTACTTACCGTTAAGGATTTTTCCAAATGGTAAGAGAAGTTTCCGACATAAAGTGTACTTTTGCACCGCAAAATAAAATTCACGGATATATGAACTGGATTATTCTTTTCGTTGCAGGACTTTTCGAGTCCGGATTCGCTTTCTGCTTGGGAAAGATGAAAGAGGTTTCGGGCACCGCGTGGTGGCTGTGGGGAGCCGGTTTCCTGCTGTGTCTTATAGCCAGCATGACCCTCCTGGCCAAGGCGGTGCAGACCATTCCCATCGGTACGGCATATCCGATATGGACCGGCATAGGCGCAGTGTGTACGGTGATTCTCGGCATCATATTCTTACATGAGCCTGCGACATTTCTGCGTCTGTTCTTCATCACTACCCTCATCCTCTCCATTATCGGACTCAAGATAGTATCCCACTGAGTATGGAACAAGAAGCATTATTGAATCTCAGTGAGCAGATGCGGGTGATCATCTCCTGCGCTCTGGTGGTCGCGGCGTATCTCGTGGACTTTCTGTGCTGCAAGCTGTTGATCCCGGTGATAAGGAAGATTGCGGCCAGAACTGCGTTCAAGTGGGACAACTATCTGACCGGAGGCAAGGTCCTGCACAACATTTTCCATCTGATACCGCCGGTGACTTTTCTCGTCGCCCTGCCGCTGCTCTATCCCGGCCAGAACTGGACTTCCTTTGTTACGAAGGCACTCTATATCTACCTTATCGTCATCGGGACCCGCCTGATCAATGAGTTCATATCCTCGCTGTACGCCATCTCCAGCGATTCCGACCTGCTTAGGGACAAGCCCATGAAGGGTGTCTACCAGATGCTGAAGGTCCTCGTAGTCTGCGTAGCCGTCATCCTGACGTTGGGCGTGCTGCTGGAAAGGGACTTCACTACCCTGCTGGCGGGACTCGGAGCGTCGGCTGCTGTGCTGATGCTGATTTTCAAGGATACAATCCTCGGCTTAGTGGCGGGCATCCAGCTCTCGGCCCACGACATGCTGCGTCCGGGAGACTGGATAGTCATGGAAAAATACGGTGTCAACGGTACGGTGGAGGAAGTGACCCTGAACACGGTCAAGGTCCGCAACTGGGACAATACGATAGTGACCGTTCCGCCATACGCTCTGGTCAGCGATTCGTTCCAGAACTGGCGCGGCATGCGCGAGAGCGACGGCCGCCGAGTAGCCCGTTCCCTCAATATAGACGTGAATTCCATCCGGTTCTGCACCCCGGAAGAGCTGGAACTCTTCTCCTCGGAAGCATGGGCCGATGACAGGACACTGGACAGCAACTCGGTGAACCTCGGTCTCTTCCGTACCGCCACCGAGCATTATCTCCGTACCCTCGCCCAGGTCAACACCGATCTCCGCATCCTCGTGCGTCAGCTCGAGCCCACATCTGAAGGTCTGCCGATACAGCTCTACTTCTTCACCCGCGAGAAAGACTGGGTCGCCCACGAGCACATAGCCGCCGATGTCATAGAGCACATCATCGCCACCCTGCCCCGGTTCGGCCTGAGGCTCTTCCAGAAACCTACAGGTGAGGATATAAAGGCTATAACCGATATAAGATGAAAAAGACTGACTGTCAAATATCTTGACTTCAGTCAGTCTCGGAATTATAATACTGATAGCTGGAAATCCTCAGGGGATATAGAGTCCGGTATTACTTCAACAGGTTGAAATCCTTGACATCGAAAACCTCCGTGGATACTTCTCCGAGCCAGCCGCTTTGGGCATTGACACCTACCTGGACTTTTACAAAATCAATATAACGCAGGTCGGCTGGCTTGCCGTCAAAAGTAACGGCATCGCTGATACGGAAATGATTGTCTGCAGGAGCCGCATTGTAGTTGTCGTCATCGGTAAGGCGGTCCTTGCTGCTGAAATTGTCCGCATACCCCCAGTCATAAGCCGGATTGACCCAATATGTGCCGTTGCCGGAGGCATCGTAATTGCGGGCCTTGAGACAGGTGCCCCTGAGGGTATAGCTGTCCTCCTCTACCCATTCCGGATAATAATAGTCCTGACGGTGGAAAGAACCGAGATAATCTATCTCCCCGCTGCCGCCCTTGTTGTCGGTCCAGGGGACAGCCATGGCAGGGGCTTCCGGACGATAATAAGTCACGGCATAGTCCTGACAGGTCTCCGCCTTGCCATACTCGGAACCCTTCAGTTCATACCATGTATCGTTGGGCAGTCCGTCTCCGTTCTCATCCTGCATGACCCATACTATACCAGGTTCTGACGAGCCGTCGAAAGCATTGCCGGTAATGGCCAGATTATAGTCTCCGTCATTGTCCACGCTGTGGTCAAATCCCACTACGATATATCCTCCGAAACCGCCCAAAGACACATACTGAGTCTGAGCCATCCTCTCCTCCGCATATGCGCAGGCCTCCTCCATAGTGGTTGCGGTGTAATATTCATTGACAAACTGTCCGGGAGCCGGCAGGAACTCATAGACTTTGTTGCAGGATGACAGAGCTGATGCCGAACTGGGACGGTAATATGTTCCCTCTGCCGGACATACATTGACTGCCAGCTCTTTCGTGGCAGTAAGATAGCTGTTGCGCATCTCGACCCTGACTGAATACTGTCCCTCCTCAGAAGCGGAGAAAATATATTCCGTACGCTCTCCATACTGCACCTGCTTACCGTCCACATACCATGTGTAGACCGCATCAAAAGCATTCTCAATATCCAGTATGCACAACAGGATTCTGCGGCCCAGTGACATATTGTACTCCGTCTGAAGGAATGTCCATGAGAAATCCACTTCCTCAGGAGATTTCACACTAACGGTAAAGTCCACTGCATCGCCGCCATCCTCATTGGCTGTCTCCAGCCTGAGCGCATAATCCCCCAGTTCCTTTCCTTCAAATACCAGCACTGGCTCCGTAGACACCTCCTTCCCGCCCACACTCCATCGGTATGAAGTCTCCAGCGATGATGCCACCGCAGGTTTTAATTCAAGGAAAGAGCCCTGAAGTATCACGAAACCGTCCTCAGCACCCGGCAGAGTTATTTCAGGGGGCGTAAGATCCAGCACATCTATGCGGATATCGGCTTTATCCATACCTCCGTCTGTTGAGACTGTAAGCGAAACATAAAAGCGCCCGGTCTCATCGCTGACAAACTCAAGCACCGGAGCGGAGGACAGTTCCTCTCCGCTTTCAAGTACCCATGAAAACACTGCACCCTCAGCATTCTCATACTCAGGCGATACAGTTATCTGACGACCGGCTTTCGTGGTATAAATGCCGCTTTCATTGTCAAGCAATATGCGTGGAGCCGAAGGTGTGACGCCGCCCTCCCTGCAGGAGAACAGCATCACCCCGGCCACCGCCATTAAGATCAGACTGTATATTCTTCTCATCATATGCCTATTCAAATCTTACGGCCACATCGTCATAACAGAAATAAGCCGGCTGGCTGAAACCGTAGCCGTTATCGCTGTCTCCGGCCATATTGAACTCTATTCTGGAGACTTTTCCGAGAGAGGAGAGATTCCATTTGGTCCACTCCCGGATATTGCCTTCGCTACTGGCCAGAAAAAATTCCGGTTCCTGCTCTATCTTCACTCCTTCAGCATCGTATCCTATGGCTATTACCTTTACATATCCGTCCGGCGTCAGAGGGTCAGTAAGCCCGTTGCCGTTGGACACACAATTAGCAAGATATGTATTCCACATGATGTAAAGATGATCCACCACGCGGGCCACTCCGTCACCGAACTCTATGGACGGCAGGTTCTCAGTCATATTATACGGAGATTCATCCTTGTAACCGAAATGCACGCAGAAATTCTCAGAACCGTTGTGCCCGCCGAAACCCGTCACAGGGTCATTATAGTACACTGCCAGCTGATGCAGATAGTCACCGTTGGCTATATCAGTCTCGATGTAGTCGGATACTGCATGTCCTCCACCCCAGTAGCACGTCGTTCCGTAATTTTCAGGCATCACATGTTTGAGAAATGTATTGCCGTCATCGTACCATTCGTAATCCGCCGGGCCTGTTCCGCTCTCTCCGTAAAGCAGCGGCCCTCCATATTGGGGAGTATCTATCAGCGAAGACCAGTATTCTCCTTCAAATGTAAGCACACGCAACTCATATTCCACAGCCTTGACACGGAAGGTCACCATAGACACCTCGCCGGTCATGGACTGGAGGCTGAATCCGATCATGCCCTCAGTCTCAGCATACGTATTTTCCCTGGTCGGTGCAGTAACAGTAAGAGTCGTATCCTCCGCCATGGACAGAGTCACCCTCCAGCCGTCCGGCTTATTTACCACATAGGCGAACATTCCGGATATCTCCACATTGTATGTTCTACTACTGCCGTAAAGGTAACTCTCCACTCCTTCCGATGAAAGTCCCTTGATATTGAATTCAACGTTTATGGTTTTCGGCACCGATATCCTGGTCCCGTTTGCAAGAATGAATATTACATTGTAGGCATCGCTCTCGTAGTCCACATCCGCGATAATCCCGGAGCCGCCGGTTCCCGGCTCTCCGTCCTGTCCCTCGGCAACTATACCTGTAGACTCCCAGTTCAGACCTCCGTCTACAGATATTTCCCACATCTTGGTGTCCGGGTTAATTCTTACCTGCGGGGAGACGGCATCCTCTCCCGGCTGGCCGTCTTCACCGTCGATGCCCTGGGCCCTTATCCTCTGGCCGTCAACTACGAGCCATTCCCCGTCTATAGTCCAGTACCACAGTCCATCAGTATCATCCTGAGCCACGGATATTACCGGAGCATTCGCTCCGTCCTTCCCGTTTGTTATCTCCGCCGTCGTCCCGTCAGAGAAATATATCACATAACCGTCAGTACCGGCCTCTACCCTGTCTATTGTCACATTCTGCCGCAGAGCGTCGACTATCTTCTGTAAAGCGTCAATATCCGAATTGATGTCCTTGACAGTCTCTTCCAGCGATGCAATCTTGTCATCGATTCCGTCCAAACGGTCACGCAATTCAGTGTCGTCATACATGCTGCACGCACTTACTGCGGCAGTTACCAGCGCAATAAGCGCGGTCCGAATAATTCTTTTCATTTTTCTAATGGTATTAAAGGTTTATGTGTAAATACTATATGCGCAGGTATATCTCCTGTGGTGACGGACCACTTGCGCTTGCCGTCGGGAGAGAAGCAGTGCAGAGTGCCGGGACTTACATAGTCCTTTGCGTCTGTCACCAGAAACTCTTTTGTCACCGGATGTACCGCCAGTCCGTAAGGTACCTGGATATTTTCATCTGTTCCGTCCGTAATGAAGTTGCGGGTCACTACCTCACGTGTCAGAGTATTGAGAATCGCGTAGGAGACTGTCCAGTCGTTGGTAAGATAGCTGAACTCCGTACTGTAAATGTAGAGAGAGTCTCCGCAGAGGGTCATATTGCTGTTGGGCAGCAGATGAAGGGTATCCGTGCAGATATCCCTTTCAGTATCAATAATGAAGGTCTTGGAAGGAGTATAATAGTAGTCTCCACGGGATGATACGTACAGGTTGCCGTAGCGGTCGGGCTCGATACGGTGCAGGTTGATGCCGACCGGAATCTTGTACATCTCACTGAAGTTGACCAGGTCGATCACGGAGACCGTGCTGTCGTAGTCCGGGACGCGGTATCCTCCGGAGTTGGCCACATACAGCTTGTTGCCCACTATGGCCATCTCCTCGGGCTGGTAGCCCACGATGCACGAGTCCACTATTTCCAATGTCGCAGTATCAATCTTCACGACCATGCCGATGCGTGCGTCCGGGTCTATCTTCACCGGACCGGCGTATGCGCTGACATACGCGTACTGATCCTTAAATGCAAGATAACGGCAGTTTGGCACGGCTATCTTCGTTATGTGCTTGACGCTCTGTACATCCATTACCTCCACGTAGTTGGAGCAGTTGATTACCGCCCACAGCTTTCCGCCGTAGATCTTGATGTCGTTGCCCACATCTCCCAGATCCTTGACTTCATTCGGGTTACGCTCCCCGTAAATGTTGCGGGTGTACACGCCGGTGGTGTAGTCGTAGTAATCCAGGGAGGCCTTGTTGCTGCCCATGTTGCCCTCGTTGAGCAGGAAGAAGCCGCAGACATCGCCCGAGACGGTGTCCCAGGGATTGACTTCCACCGGCTCAGAGGGCAGCACAGGGTACTCGCTGCGGCAGCCTGTGACTGCCCATGCGAGCGGAAGTATTGAAATTAGCAGAAAAATGGTCCTGATGTTAATTGTTCTCATATCGTAAGGCTTAATGTTATCTTGAAATTGGTGCCGGGCATGGGGTACCACTTCACCACCTCGTACTGCTGGTTGAAGATGTTGTTGACCTCCGCAGTAACTCCCAGGTCCACCTTCTTGATGTGGAAGACCTTGGAGAGCGAGAGGTCGCTGGTGTACCAGGGCTGGATGTAGTTGACTGGCACATTGCCGCCGAGCATGTATCTCTCACCGGTATAGACGAAGCTGTAGTGGAAGTCCCAGGTCCGGTAGCTGACACTTAAGACGGCCGAGCCACTGTGCAGCGGCACGTAGGGTATCTGGTCGCCGTATGTGCTGATGACACCCTCGTATCCCTCGTCCTTCTTGGTGTCGGTGAAGTCCTGGGCCTTCTGATAAGTGTAGTTCAGCCTGGCGGATATATCCACCGGACCGAAGCGGAATGAGGGGGTCAGGACTACATCCATACCCCGTATCTCCACGTAGCCCAGGTTGACCATCGTCCATACCAGCTGGTTGGAGGTCGGGGTGGCGATAATCTTGTCCTTCACTGTATTGTAGTAGACGTCCACACTGGCTTGAAGTCCGGCAAACCATGAATAGAAGGCCTTGTGGTATGCGGCGCCCACATTGTACTGTGTGGTGTATTCGGGCCGGAGGTTGCGGTTGCCCAGTTGGACGTAGTAGAGGTCGTTGAAGGTGGGCATGCGGAATATCTTCTTGTAGAAGGCCCTGAAGCTCAGCCCTACCCTCTTCCACGGGGTGCAGGCCAAGTACGCCAACGATTACATGAACTACATAATGCCCCCGCACAGCACTGTCCAGCCGATGGACAATCACTACTGGCAGCAGGAGCTGTATCTGACCACCTCCCATCTGTTCTCGGCCGGCCGGATCTGGAGTGCCAACCTTTCCTGCGACCTGCAGTGGAACAGTCTGGATGCCGACGGTACGGAGATGTTCAACGCCAATTTCATACAGCCGCGCAGGCTGACCGTCCTCTCCGCTGCGGCCACCTCGGTCAATTTCGACTTCGGTCTCAGTGCCCAGGCCAGTCTGCTCTATACTTATGTCCACGACATGAGCAAAAGGGACATGGAGACAGCCGGTGACAAAAATGAATGGACGCCCACGGTGATCGTCTCCTGCACCTTTAGGCTGTAGAAATCAGCCGCTTTATGCGTCAGGGCCGTCTGCACGAAGATGTTGCGGTCCTTCTGCCGGTCCTCGTTGAGCAGCGAGATGCCGTAGTCCTTCTTGACCGCCGCACCGGGATAGCCCCTCTCCGACCAGTAGAAATAGCCTTTGAGCATGAAGTCCGTCCGCGGCATCTGACCGAACAGGCCTGCCTCCGCCCTGACGAACATCACGTCCCCGTTGCGGCGCACCTCCGTCGTATCGTAGCCTCCGTCCCTCTGATATCGGAACTTGTAGCGTCCGGAAGTATTGAGGAACTCTGCATTGACCGAGGTACTGAAATATTTTCCTATGCGGTGCTCCCACAGCCCCGAGAGGTCAATGAGGTCGAATGAGCCGCTGCGCAGCTTGAAATTCAGATTATTCCCTCTGTCTCCGCTGAACTTCGGCCTCCTGGACACCATGTACAGCGCAGCCGCCGAGGCATAGTCCCTGGCCGACTGGAAGATATCACTCTTCTGCCCGTTGTACACCGACAGGACTTCCATATTGTCCATGGAGAACTTGCCCAGATCCACCGTCCCGTTCTGGGCATTGGAAATCTGGATGCCGTCATAGAAGACCCCTACATGCTGGCTGCCGAGGCTGCGGATATTGACCGTCTTGAGGCCGCCTATGCCGCCGTAGTCCTTGATCTGCACGCCCGAAAAATATCGGAGCGCATCGGCTATCGAATTGGAGCTCAACCGTTGAAGCTGCTCTCCGGAGAGCTTCTGAGCCGGCACGATCTCCCTTATACGGTCGGCCGTGACCACTACCTCTCCGAGGGTGTCTGCGGGCAGCTCCGGGATTCCGTCCTGGGCCCGGAGTGAAGCTGTCAGCGACAGCATGAGCACAATAATAGGTAAAACAGTACCTGCTTTCTTATAGTTCATTGCCAAATTATTTTCCAACTCCCGGGATTCCCTTGCGTCATATTTGGCGCAAAGGCAGACTGTCTGTTCCTGAAGAAGAAAAACCATTCAGCATTGCCGCACCCGACTCCCGCAGGGCAGACAGTCAAACTTGAAAGCAGGTCTTCTGACTTATTCCTCACAGCGGCAGCCTTCCCACCTTACAAGGCAGTGGCTCAATAGATTACCGCGTGACTTCCATCCATACAGGACGTGGAAATTACAGCAGCGGGAACTGTCCGGGACTCTCACCCGGTTCCCTTTTAATTCCTCCACCGCAGAGCGGCGGACAGGAAACTTTCAGCGGAGCAAATATAGACAAATTTCTATTTTCTCCAAATAAAATCGTCACCTGTAGTCAGAGCCGGCTCAAGTAACGCAGAATAATACCGATAGGCTGAAATCCTTCAGGACAAGATGGTGTCGAGCAGTACAGGACAGCCTTACCGGCTTCCGCAAGCATGGGTATATCGTTGGCTCCGTCACCTACTGCGGCACATTCCATGGGGCTGCAGTCGCAGCGGCGGCAGAAATCTTCCAAAGCCGCGGCTTTTCCGTAACTGTCCAGCAGCCGTCCGTTTATGCGGCCTGTGAGGCAGCCGTTCCTTTCCTCAAGATCGGAAGTATAGAGAAAATCCATCCTGAGTTTCCTCTGTATATGTTCTCCCAGCCGCAGATATCCGCCGGATATGAGCGCGGTGGCGCAGTCTTGGGCTGAGAGCGCAGTCAGGAGTTCTCCGGCACCCGGAGTAATCGGTACGGAGTCTATCAGTTTCTGAGCCACAGTTACCGGCAATCCGGCTATCAGAGCCAGCCGATGCCTGTAGCTCTCGGAAAAATCCATCTCCCCGTCCATAGCCTTTTCTGTAAGGATATCGACTTTCCCGGATACACCTCTCTCCCGGGCCAGCAGATTCATGAACTCACAGCGGATCAGGGTCGAATCAAGATCGAAAGCCACTGCCCTTACGGCAGCAGCGGAGGAAGAACGTCTGACAGCCACTGCAGCTCCGCAGCTCCGCGCCACAGGCAGCAGGGACGACAGCAGGGAAGAATACTGCTGCGGTTCCAGTATGCAATCCTGCCCGCATGTCCATATCCGTTCCTGTGCATGGTAAACGGCTCTCTGGAGCGGAAGACCGTTGCGCAGCATCGCCTCCCCGACCATCCGCACGCATCTGTCCATGACTCTGGGCCGGGCTGTCAATATGATATTGTCAACCGTAATTTTCATCATCCGCAAAGATAAAAATTATATCTTTGTCCAAACTATTCAGTCATGGCAAGAAAAATCATACTTATCACCGGCGGGCAGCGTTCCGGTAAAAGCACTTATGCGGAACAATTGGCGTTATCCTTGAGTGACATGCCGGTGTATCTGGCAACATCCAGAATCTGGGATGAGGAGTTCCGTGAGAGGGTACGCCGGCATCAGCTGCGCCGGGGTCCGGAGTGGACCAATATCGAGGAGGATAAGGCTCTCAGCCGCCATGACCTTACCGGAAGGACGGTTCTTGTGGACTGTGTAACCCTTTGGAGCACCAATTTTTTCTTCGACTGCCACGAAGATTCCGAAGCGGTGTACAGCGCCATTACAGAAGAGTTCGACCGGCTGGTCCGCCAGGATGCGGAATTCATCTTCGTGACCAATGAAATCGGCTGGGGCGGCACTCCGACCAATGACGTCCAGCGGCATTTCACGGATCTGCTCGGCAAAGTCAATCAGTACATTGCGGCCCGGGCCGATACCGTGATGCTCATAATCAGCGGAATACCTGTGAAAATAAAATAATCTCATCATGACATTCAATATCGTTCCCGTGGACCGGTCCTTAGTGCCTGCGGTCCGTGACAAAATCGACAACCTGACCAAACCGAAAGGCTCTCTCGGCCGGCTGGAAGAACTGGCCTTGCAGGTATGTCTGATTCAGAACAGTCTTACTCCCAGGCTGCATAATCCTCAGAATATCCTTTTTGCAGCTGATCACGGCCTCGTATCCGAAGGGGTGAGTCTCACGCCCAAGGAGGTGACGTGGCAGCAGACTCTGCATTTCCTGAAGGGTGGCACAGGCATCGGTTTCCTATGCCGTCAGCATGGATTCACCCTCAAGGTGGTTGACGCAGGTGTGGACTATGATTTCGAGCCCGGGTGCGGAGTTATCGACCGAAAGATTCGAAAAGGTACTTCCAACTGTCTTCACGGACCGGCTATGACCAAGGAAGAATATCTACGCTGTCTCGAGGCAGGCGCCGGGATGGTGGACGAAGCCTGCGCGGAGGGATGCAATGTCCTGTCATTCGGAGAGATGGGTGCAGGAAATACCTCAGCCTCATCACTCTGGATGCATTTTCTCACGGGGATACCGCTGGAGCGGTGTGTGGGCGCCGGCAGCGGGCTTGACAGCGGTGGGGTAAGGCACAAACTGGAGGTTCTGCAAAGATGCTGCGCTGCCTATTGCGGAGACGGCTCCACAGCTGATGTTCTCCGCTGCTTCGGAGGCTTCGAGATGGTAATGGCAGTAGGTGCGATGCTTCAGGCTGCTGCCCGGAAAATAATAATCCTCGTGGACGGTTTTATAATGACTGTATGTATGCTGGGTGCATCGCGTCTATATCCGGATGTGACGGATTATGCGGTGTTCGGACATGTCGGGGATGAGAGCGGGCATCGGCTTTTGTTGGAATACATGGGGGCCTCTCCACTGCTTTCACTTGGATTGCGTCTCGGCGAGGGCTCAGGCGCTGTGTGCGCCTATCCTATTCTGGAATCCGCTGTACGGATGATCAATGAAATGGATTCTTTCACCGGCACCCGAATCACCAAGTATTTTTAAGTATGAGGAGATTCTTTTACGATATACTCGCATCCTTCACCCTGCTGACCAGATTACCGCTATGGAGGCTGTACAATATCCCCGAAGACAGTTTCAGACGGACTGTCAACGGATGGACTCTGGTGGGATGGCTTACCGGTGCCTTGACCGGCGGCATACTGTGGCTCTGCGCGCAGGTATTGCCGATCCAGGCAGCCGTAATAATGGCATTCGCCGCCAGGGTTCTGCTGACGGGGGGACTGCATGAGGACGGGCTCGGAGACGTTTTCGACGGATTCGGAGGAGGCAGGAACAAGGAGAAGGTACTGGAGATCATGAAAGATTCCCGCACCGGCAGTTACGGCGTCATCGGATTGGTATTGTATTTTATCCTGCTCTTTGCACTGGTAGCCTTTCTGCCTGTTCCTGCGGAGAGCCTGGCGCTCCTGGCCGGTACTGCCGACCCTCTGTGCAAACTGACCGCCTCCCAGATAGTCAACGTCCTGCCGTATGCGCGTAAGTCCTCGGAAAGCAAGACCGGCACTGTCTACAGCCGGATGAGTCTGCCGGTTTGGCTGTTCTCTGCTGCTGCCGGAGTGCTGCCTGCCATACTGTGGATGCCTGCGGTACTGTGGCCGGCATCCATTATGCCGATATTGACTTCCGTCGGACTCTTTCTGTATTTCAAACGAAAAATCGGCGGCTACACGGGAGACTGCTGCGGGGCTGCCTTCCTGCTGAGTGAACTCTCTTTTTATTTCGGAGTATGGATAGTCCTTGCACTGCGGTAGAATGGATTCTGGTCCGGCACACGGCGGTGGATGTTCCTCCCGGCACCTGCTATGGACAGATGGACATACCCCTTGCAGGAAGCTTTCCTCACGATGCGGAGGCCGTGCGGATGGAACTCTCCCGAATTTTTCAGGATACTGCTCCTGATCTGGTGTTCAGCAGCCCGTCCTCGCGATGCACGGCCCTTGCTACCGCCTGTGGATGGCCGGACTGCGTTACGGATGCCCGCCTGATGGAACGCAGTTTCGGCTCCTGGGAGGGACTCCGCTACGATGATATTGCCGATTCCCGTCTCAAGGATTATTATGAAGACTGGCTCCACACGGCTCCTACTGGCGGAGAATCTTTTACCGACCAGCTTGCCCGCGTCCGTCGATTCCTGGAATGTACAAAAAATATACTTTTGTCTGACGAAAGCCGTAAAACGCGCCCTAAAGTGCTGATATTCACTCATGGAGGAGTTATCTCAGCGGCCTGCGTCCTTACCGGAGCCTGTGCCGCGGAAGATGCCTGGAGCCATTGTCCTCCTTATGGTGGAATCATCAGCCTGAGATATTGAGTTCAGAGAATGCCCGTCAGTAAAAATATCAGGCACAAAGCGGTAATCGTGAGAATTTCCACTCGGAGATTGATGCGCAGTGCCACGCGCATGTCCGCAGTAGTCAGCAGACGTGCTCCGGTACCTATGTACGGCTTGTAGACTGCTTGTCCGAAATAATCGTGCGTCCCTCCGAAGCGGCAGTTCAGGACACCGGCCAGAGCGGCCTCAGGCCAGCCTGAATTGGGGCTTGCATGCTGCGGACCGAAATGGAGCACGAAGCGCAGCAGACCGGGCCTGCCGGCGCAGACTATCATCATAAATGCCGTCAGGCGGGCAGGCAGCCAGTTGGCCGCATCATCAATGCGTGCCGCAGTCCTGCCGAAAAGGAGATAGCGGTCCGAGCGGTAGCCTATCATCGAATCCAGAGTGTTTACCATCTTGTATGCCAGCATGCCCGGCACTCCTCCGACCGCCAGCCAGAAGAGCGGGGCCACTACCCCGTCGCTGAGATTTTCCGCCAGGGTCTCCAGCGCTGCCGTCCGTACCTCCTGAGCTGACAGCGAGGCCGTGTCGCGTCCTACTATCCTGGATACCTGCCGCCTTCCCTCATCCAGGGAACGGTCTACCGCTGCAAACACGTCCCGGACTTCCTTCCGCAGGGTTTTTCCGGCCAGGCAGTAGAAAATCAGCAGGGACGATACAGCACAGCGGAGCCACGGTGAAACCATCCCGCACAGCCGGAGTATGCTCCAGCCCAGAAGGAAGATGCCGAGGGTGAGTCCTATGGCCAGCAGTGCCCCCTTGAGAACACGGTGACGCCCTCGGTTCAGTGTTTTTTCCCCGGCCGCAATCAGTCTTCCGAACCCTACTACAGGATGCGGAAGCCGGACCGGGTCTCCGAAGGCCAGATCTGCAGTCCACCCCGCAAGCAGGGGGAGGATACGGTGCTGGAGGATTGTCAGAAGAGCCGGGTCCATTGTCTTAAAGCATTGATGAGCATATCATTCTGCGCCGGAGTCTGCACTGCTATGCGGAAATGCCCGGAACCCAGGCCGTGGAAGTTGTCGGCATTGCGGATAAGGAGACCGTGTGTACCGGCCAGCCAGTCTTTCAGCTGCGCAGCTGTACCGTGACGGGTGGTCACAAGCATGAAATGAGTATCCGTGGGCAGAGTGGAGAAACCTCCCGCAGCCTCAATGGCAGTACGTACTCTCTCCGTTTCCTTCAGCAGGTCTTTCAGGGACGGCCCGGGCAGACCGTGCTTCAGCAGCCAGCGCCCTCCTTCCACAGCCATGGCATTGACCGACCACGGCATGCGCAGGGCTCTCAGTCTGCGGCAAGTTTCAGCCGAGGTTGTGATGTATCCTATCCTGAGTCCCGGTACGGCGAAAAGCTTGGTCATCGAATGTATCAGTATCACATTGGGATACTGTTCCACTACTTCCGAAGGGGCCAGTACCGGTCTGAGAGTGAAATCCTCGTAGGACTGGTCTACCACGATGACTGTATCGGGATGGGAGGAGGCGAGTTCCAGTACGGTTTCCGGCGGGGTCGCCGTGCCGAGAGGGTTGTTGGGATTGCAGAGCCATACCGAGTCCGGCATCCTGTCCGGCAGTTCCCGCAGATTCCCTGCACCTGTCACCTCGTGTCCGTACACAGTGCAGGCATCCCTGTATTCTGAAAAGGAAGGTTCGATAACGGTTGTCCGCTTTCCCTGCAGCATATGCGCCGTGAGATATATGGCTTCTGTAGCCCCGTTGGTTACAAGCACACACTCCGGGGAGATGCCATGCCGGGCAGCTATCTCCCGTCCGAAAGCATAGGGTTCCGGTTCGGGATAATGCTCCAGCACCTCCATGATCCCGGCCAGATACTTCCTGAGAGGACGGTGGTCTACCCCGCCTGGCACGTTGGAGCTGAAATCCGCCTTTATACCGCTGTACCGGTATCCGTCGTCACCGTGTCCCTCAATCATGGCTCCGGAGTATTTGATAGAACAGATCCATATCCACGCAGGAGCGGACATGTCCGGCCAGCAGGTCGTACTGCTGCTGCCTGAACGCGCGGTAGTCGAATGTTCCGGCGGAGGCTCCGGCAAAGGGTCTGAGGAGGCGGTCCACGGCTGACGGATTGTCCAGTATTCCGTGCAGATAGGTTCCCGCCACATTGCCGCGCACGCAGCCTTCCTCCGTACCGTCATCAAGCACAGCGAGGTGCTCTACGCACTGCCCTGTCGGCTCAGTGTGTCCCATGTGTATCTCGTATCCTTCGCATACAGTGTTACTTCCGTCTCCTGTCAATGTAAATCTGCGGCGGCGGGTGACTTTCTCGCCGGACATCACGGTTCTCACCGGCAACAGTCCCAGACCCGGCATACGCTCCTGCGTTCCTTCCACGTGGTCAGGGTCACGCACTTCCTGTCCCAGCATCTGGTAACCGCCGCAGATACCCAGTACCGGGACACCGCGGTGCGCTGCTTCCTGTATTGCCCGGGCGGCTCCGTTTGCCCGGATCTCCGCCAGGTCCGCGATGGTGGATTTGGTACCCGGGAGGATGATTACATCCGCACGGCTGAGTTCTGCCGGATTACAGGTATAGTAGAGATTGACCCTGGGGTCGTGCTCCAGAACATCGAAATCAGTGAAATTGGACATGCGCCTGAGCATGACTACGGCCACATTGACCCGAAGGCTGCCGCCACTGCGCCGCTTTGCTTCGAGGGAGACCGAATCCTCTTCCTCTATATGCACGTCCCTGAGATAAGGTATCACTCCGAGCACCGGAACCCCGCAGATCTGCTCCAGCATCCTGCGACCGTCATCGAAGAGAGATATATCTCCGCGGAACTTATTGATGATAATCCCTTTAATTAGTTTTTTAAATCTTTCTTCCTGAAGCATGACCGAACCATATACCGAAGCGAAGACCCCTCCCCTGTCTATGTCGGCGACCAGAATTACCGCCGCTCCCGCGTAAGCGGCCATGGGCATGTTGACGATATCCCTGTCCCGCAGATTGAGCTCGGAGATACTGCCTGCACCTTCCATAACGATAGGGTTATACCTGGATGACAGACGGTCGTATGCAGCACAGGCGGAGGTCCAAAGTCCGTCACGACCGTCTTGGCTGAAATACTCCCTGGCACTGCGGTTGCCGGCGGGACGGCCGTTGAGAACCACCTGCGAGGTCTGGTCCGAGGAGGGCTTGAGCAGGACCGGGTTCATGTCCGTATGGCATTCGATGCCGGCTGCCTCTGCCTGCACTGCCTGGGCACGGCCTATCTCCAGCCCGTCGGGGGTCACATAAGAGTTCAGGGCCATATTCTGGGCCTTGAAAGGAGCCGGATTCCATCCGTCCTGTTTCAGGATACGGCAGAACGCCGCAGCTATTACGCTTTTGCCTACGTCGCTTCCGGTGCCGGCAAACATTACCGGGCGGAGCCGGACAGAACCTGAGGAAGCCGTCATTTCCATGTCTCCTCCTGCTGTCCGGCTTTGAAATTACAATAACGGGCTGTCACGAACAGCAAGTCTGAGAGCCGATTGACATAGTGCAGCACTTCCTCCGGCAGCGGATCACTCCGATGCAGTGTCCATAATCTGCGTTCGGCCCTCCGGGCTATGGCCCTTGCTGTATGGATGGCGGCGGCGGCCGGTGTGCCGCCGGGAAGTATGAACCCCTTCATCGGACCGCAGACATACAGCATCATGTCCACGTGCTCCTCACACCACTTGTCCGAAGCCGACTCCGGCAGCGGGCCCACGCCTTCCCGCATATCCGAAGGCGCGGCCACCGTCCGCATTACAGCCATAAGGTCTCTCTGCATAGTACCGAGCATCTGTTTTATAGGATCCTGCGCATCGAGCATCGAGCGCGCCTCCCCCAATTTACAGTTGAGTTCATCGAGGCTGCCGTTGGCCTCTATCCTCGGATCGTCCTTTGGGACTCTCAGGCCTCCGCGTATGCCGGTAGTGCCGTCATCCCCTCTTCTTGTGTAAACTTTTCCCATATACAGTCTATTTAAAATATTCAAACAGCAGCAGCGGGTCCGTCTCCGCCCAGTAAAGATGTGTATATCCAGCCAGAACGTTGGCTACCCGGTACAGCGGTGAATCGACCGCCCTGCCTTCTGCCGACCTCTGCACAGCCACTGAAGGCAGATTTCCTATTATGCTGGAATAGTGGAACTCATGGCCTCGGACGGAAAAATCACCGGCACTCACCGTCCGGTAACCGAGGTGCAGCCGCATCCCCTCCATTGTAGCATCCAGCGGCAGCACTCCGCATACCGGCCAGCGCCGACCGTCCTCAGAGATTATTGTTCTGCAGAGGTACATCATCCCTCCACATTCTGCAAGTATGCGCCCTCCGGAAGAGGCGTATGCGCTGACTGCCCTCAGCATGGAAATGTTGGAGGACAACTGGGGCAGGAAAAATTCCGGATACCCTCCGGGAAGGTAGACCAGGTCAGCCTCGGGAAGGCGTGTGTCCTGTAACGGGGAGAAAAATTCCAAACTCCCGGCACCGGCAAGACGGTCGATGTTGGCCTTGTAGGTAAAATTAAAAGCCTCATCCCGGGCTACGGCTATTTTCAGTTTCCCGTTCCTGCCGCTCTGCCATGCCTGCCTTTCCGGAGTCGGGCAGCGGGTAAGATCCAGGAGGGCGTCGATGTCAATATGCTCCTCTGCATTACATGCCATCGCATCTATGACCGGACTATACTCATTCAGATGTTTTAGAGACAGTCCGAGATGACGTGAGGGCACTGAGAAATCTTTCTGCGCGGGCATGAAGCCAAGAGGTGTGACTCCGGCATCCAGTGCCGCCTGCCGGAGATAACTGTAATGGGATTCTGATGCCACCCTGTTGAAAATGACTCCGGCGACATTCACTCCTTTCCTGAAATTGGCAAATCCGTACAGAAGCGGTGCCACCGAGTAGGCCGCAGCACGCGCATCTACGGTCAGGATGACCGGTATTTCCAGTAAACGCGCAATATCGGCACTGCTTCCGCAGTCCTTGTCGTAACCGTCAAACAGGCCCATGACTCCCTCTGTCACGCACACATCCGCATCCGCACAACTGTCAGCGTAGAGACTGCGGACATGACCGGGCGACCCCATGAATATGTCCAGGTTGACACTCTCCCGTCCGCAGGCCAGGGTATGGTATTTGGGATCGATATAGTCAGGCCCGCACTTATATGGCTGCACTGTCAGGCCTCTGTTGCCAAGGGCTTTCAGCAGAGCCAGCGTAATTGTGGTCTTACCGCTGCCCGAAGCGGATGCACCGATGACAAACTGACTTTTAAGGATAGTACGGCGTGTGTTCATGAGTCTGTGAAAATTTCCGCCAAAGGTATGACAATATTTGAGAAATTTTTATACTTTTGCAGCCGATTCAGGTGATGCCTGTACGGAACCCGTACGGCATTAGAGGGAATCCGGTGAGATTCCGGAACAGTGCCCGCTACTGTAAGGTCTTTGTTCTGAGGATAATTCTTAAAGTCACTGTTGTTTCGGCAATGGGAAGACATATCCTCAGGGACCAAGTCAGGAAACCTGCCTGAAAAGTTTATAATGTCAGACGAGTCCGGGGAAAGACTCCGATGCATACGGATTATTATGCTTAAAAACATTTTAAGTTGCCGCTTCCGTGCGCTATGCATGGCTGTAGCCTTTATTTCTGTCACTACTGGTGTCCTTTACGCAGAAGACCTGCGGATTGTGGGACGTGTGGTTGACTATGCCTCCCTTGAGCCCGTACAGGGTGCGGACATCATAGTCCGCGGCAGCACATGGTGGACAGTATCCGATTCGTCCGGATGCTTTGAACTGACCTTGCCTGCCGGGGAATATACGGTCCAGGCCTCTTTCACTGGGTACATTACCCAGGAAGAAAAGATATCCGCATCCGATACCCTGCATTATGTTGACTTCGTCCTGGTCGAGGAGGCCTTGATGCTGGATGAGGTGGTTGTTACAGGCACCGGCACGGAGCATTTCCTGCGCAACGCCCCTATACAGACAGAAGTCATCACCTCGCAGGCGCTCAGGCAGTACGGAGGAAAAAGCCTGGAGGATATACTTTACGGCCTGAGTCCGGCATTCGACTTCTCCCAGGGGGACATGGGGTCAGGCCTGACTATGGGCGGACTGGGGAACAGCTATGTGCTGATTCTCGTAGACGGAAAGAGACTGTACGGAGACCTGGGAGGGCAGAGTGACATAGATATGATTGACCCCGCCGACATAGAACGGATTGAAATAGTCAAAGGTGCGTCATCATCCCTATACGGCTCTGATGCAATAGCCGGAGTAGTCAACATCATAACCCGCAAACACCGCCGGATACCTTTTATGGTGGAGAACAATACTCATCTCGGAGAATACTTCGATCTGAGGCAGAGCGATGTGGTCTCCTTCACCGTCGGGCAGTTCCAGTCCACCACCAAGCTTTCTGTACAGCATACCGACGGCTGGCAGATAACCGATAAGGAACTGTATCGGGACAGCATTTATTCGGGGTCCACTACCCAGACCGTGAGCGAGTACACCAACGGACGCATTACGGAAGACCTGACATGGAGACCATCCGACAGACTGGAAGTCACTGCTTCCGGAATGTTCTACACCAAGTATATGATACACCGTCCGGGTCTGCCCCGCTGGAGATCCTACAACCCCTTCTACCTCGACCAGGCCTACAGTATCGGAACGAAGTGGGCTCCGCGGGACGGCATCGACCTGACTCTCGACGCCTCTTTCAATCAGCATAAGTACCTGTACGACTACTATCTGGAGTATATTGACGAATATTACCGTCCATACACGACACCCGACGGGGAATTCATCCGTATTCCTGCGCATCTCGTATATTTTCCAGGTGACCAGTCCGTTGAAAGTGACCAGCGGCTCTGGACCGTTCATGCCAAGGGAGTCTTCGAACTGCCGTTCAGCAACCGGCTTTCGGCCGGCATGGAGTTCATGGACGATGTTCTGATCGCTCCCCGGCGTATGAATACCGACCGGGAATCGGCCTATACTCTTTCTATATATGCCCAGGACGAGTGGACTCCTGTGGACTGGTTCAATCTTACAGCCGGAGTACGGCTTGTGCACCACGAAGCTTTCGGACTGAGGGCGACCCCCAAGGTTTCATTTATGTTCAAGGCCGGGAAATGGAATTTCCGCGGTACCTATTCCAATGGTTTCAAGGCCCCTACCACCAAAGAGCTCTACTACTTCTATGAGCGGGCCATGATGGGAAAGCTCCGTCTCTATATCGGTAATACGGATCTGGTACCGCAGACCTCACACTATTTCTCGGCAGGACCGGAGTACAGGGGCAGGAAATTTACAGTCAGCGCCACCGTTTCCTACAATCTGGTGAATGATATGATAGCCCTGGTGGCCGTACCCATTCCTCCGGAATACTATACTGACGAAGGCTCGGAATACGACGGAGCCATGCAGTATACCAACATGGAGAATGCCAGGATCTGGAATGCGGAGATAATGCTTTCCTGGAAACCAGGCGCAGGATTCAATATCGGTGCCGGATATACATACACGAATTCGAAGGGTCATCTGGTGGACAGCGAAGCCAGTGAAGAAGCCGGCTATACCATAATGGAAACCAGGCCGATAGACGGAACCGCCGCCCACAGGGCCACATTCCGGGCCGGCTGGAGCCATGACTGGATGAAATATGGTCTGAGCATAGGACTCTTCGGACGCGGTCAGACTGAAAAATACTACAAGGAATACGGCAACGCGCCGGGCTACATGCTCTGGAGGCTGACCACCACTCACAGAATAGGTAACTGGAAGCACTGGGAACTGGAGTTAACCGCCGGAGTAGACAATATACTGAACCATGTAGAGACCCACCCCTACGGCTACAATTATGGAACGACCTCCCCAGGACGAACTTTTTTCGGCTCGATAAGAGTGCGTTTCGGCAAGGACTATAAGTAAGACAACATTTATTTAAACTTTTAAATTAACGACATTATGCACATTTTTTCAAAATTCATGACCGCAGCCGTCCTTCTCGGCGCTGCCTTCACACTCGCCTCATGCGAGCAGAATGGACCTGAAAAGGACCAGAGTATAGTAAACTACGAGAAGAATCACAACACAGCAATCCTACTGGTCACTTTCGGCTCAACATGGGATGAGCCTCACGCTACATACGAAAAGCAGATCGCTCAATTCGAAGAGGAATTCCCAAATGCCGACATATTCTTCTCCTTCACATCCAAGACCTGCATCAACCGCTGGTATGCTGCTACAGGCGAGCAGTTCATCACTCCTGATCTCTATCTGGAATCTTTCATTGAGAAGGGGTACAGAAATGTCTATGTTCAATCCCTGCACGTTATCCCCGGTGAGGAATTCCAGCTCCTGCGTGACGGTTATGTCAAGCCATACTACAATTTCGTAGTCGAGGACGAGACATACGAGGGCAACTGTCTGCCCGCATGTCTTGGAACGGCACTGCTGACCAGCGAGGAGGACATAGCCGCAGTGGGCAAGATTCTCGTAGAGGAGTTCGCATCACAGCTTAAGGCTGGTGAGGCGGTAGCTTTCATGGGACACGGCAACCCCATTTCCGACTATGACCACGCCAACGCCTCTTACGAGGAGATCGAGGCATGGATGCAGGAATATGCCCTGGAAACATACGGCAACGGAAACGTATTCGTAGGTACGGTAGATTATCCCACGATGCTCATCGGTCATGTTATCGACGAACTGAATGCATCAGGATATGCCAAGGGCCAGAAAGTGCATCTGCATCCCCTGATGTCCATCGCGGGAGACCATGCCAACAACGATATGAGCGATACCGAGGATCCCGAGAGCTGGAAATCCATGATAACATCCGCCGGATGGACAGTAGAGACACATGTTCACGGTCTCGGTGACTATCCTGCTATAAACGACATCTGGATCAGCCATCTCAAGACAGCTATCAGCGAGCTGTAAACCGGACGATAACCCCCATATTTCAAAATTTATTCTAATAGTTTTTTTACCCAGAGTGCCAGCCGGAGTGATCCGGCCGGCACTTGCCATTTAAACTTTCAAGTATGATCAAAAAGGTTCTGACATTTTTCCTGGCAGCCGCAGTCTGTATGACAGTTTCCGCTCAGAGTACACTGAGAGGCAGAGTTACGGATATGTATACCGGTCTCCCCATAGCTGGTGTCAATATCCGCATAGAGCATACGCTTGACGGAGCCACTACAGATGCCCGTGGGGAATTTGTGATTGATCAATATGCTGCGGGCAGCATATTGAAATTGAGTCACGTGAGTTATCTGAGCAGGAGTTTTGCACCGGAAACCGATTCTGTTACCATAGAAATGGAACCATCATACATCAAACTCTCGCAGGTAGTAGTCTCTGCAACCGGTACTCACAGAAGACAGAACGAGGCTCCGGTTCCCACTACAGTATTTTCTGCAAAAGAAATAGCCGATGTCGGAGTAACCACCCTCAATGACGCCCTGATCAAGCTGGACCCCTCGATATCCGTAACACCCCTGGGTTCTATGGGCACTTCCATCAGTATGAACGGCCTGGAAGACACCTACATGCTATTTATGATCAACGGTCAGCGCATGCTCGGCAGCGGCACCGGAGCCCCGGACCTGAGCCGTATCGACATGTCCAATGTCAAGCGTATTGAGATTCTTGACGGAGCCGCCTCCATGCTCTACGGTTCCGATGCCATAGCCGGAGTAATCAACATAATTACTGACGACATCCGTTCCGGAGTGGATCTCACATCACAATCCACATTCCGCAACCACGGCCGCTACGAGCAGTCAGTCAACCTGGATGCCAAGGAAGGCCGTTTTGGTTCCTATACATCATATTACCACGCACAGTCCGGAGGATGGCAGCTCAACCCCATGGAAGAGGACAGCAGCGGCGAGCTTATTCCTTCCACCAGGCTCGCCTCTTTCGCCAACCGCTCGCACAGCGTTTCCCAGAAATTCACGTATGACTTTACCAATACCCTGACTGCTTACATCCAGGGCGGCTGGTACGGTTTCAAGGAGTTCCGCCCGGATTCACTGAACTCTATGCCAACCACCTACAAGTACGATATGATCCACCGCAACTACACCTACGGAGCCGGCATCAAGTACATCGTCAATAAGGATATCTCCCTGTACGTGGACTTCTACTCGGACAACTACTCCTCCCTCTACGAATATTTTGCCGAAAGCGGTGACCTGAGACCAGGAGATCTTCAGACCCGTATCAGGACCCGTTTCTATCAGGGAAGCATCAAGGGCATCTTCAATGTAGGCCGGATTAACAAGATCTCGGCAGGAGTGGAATATCTCTCCGACCATCTGGATGACTATATGTCCTCCTCCGCCACACTGGCCCGGCCTGTGGCCAACTACACTCTATCCGCCTATATCCAGGACGATATCCGTTTTCACAAGAACTGGACGGCTCTCGCCGGAGTCCGTTATCTCTATCATGAGCGGACAGGCAGCCATGCTACGCCCAATCTGGCGCTGATGTATCATACCGGAGGCTTCCGTGCCCGTGCCTCATTCGCCACCGGCTACAAGACCCCCAGTCTGGCCGACATGTACACCTTCAACGTAGCCAAGAGCGGAAGCCTGACTATCGGCAACGAGAATCTCAAGCCTGAGAAGAGCATGTACGGCTCCTTGAACGCCGAATACTCCGACAGCCGTTTCAGTGTCTCAGCCACCGGATTCATCAACTACCTGCGGGACAAGATCGAGATCGAGTCCTTTGAGGCCACGCCGGAGGAGCTGAGCAACTATCAGAGTCTTTACGGAGAGGACGTTACCGATCCCATAATCAAAAAACGCAGCAACATCGACAAGGCAAGAGTCGCCGGACTCTCTGTCTCGGCCAAAGTCTATCTCGGAGCTGGATTCAGCCTCAGCGGAGCCTACAACTTCGTGGACGCCCGCAACCTCTCGGCTGAGGAAGGCGAGGATAACCGTCTGGACAAGAGCGTCCGTCACTCCGGAAACGCCTCAGCCCAGTGGGACCATACCTGGGGCATCTACAGCCTGAACATCAACCTCAGCGGTGAAGTACGCGGACGGCGTTTCTCCTCCACTTACTCCCCCCGCATCGGGGACGCCCCGGCCTATACCCTCTGGAACCTGCATACCTCCCATACCTTCAATCTCGGCCCCGTACTGCTCATCCCCGGCATCGGCATAGACAACATATTCAACTACAAGGATAATCACTACGCCTATATGTACTACGTCAATGACAGCGGAAAGGGCGCGACATCCATGGCTCCCTACGCCACACTTACTCCAGGTATCACTTATTACGCTTCACTTAAGATATGCTTCAAGGGAAAATAATCATAGCCGGTCTCGGACCTGGCTCGCAGAAGGATATTACCCCTGCAGTGGCCGAGGCAATAGCCGGAGCCGATATTGTCATAGGTTATAAATTCTATTTTCAGTTCATCCGGCATCTGCTCACTGGCGGTACTCAATGTATGGACACCGGTATGCGCCAGGAAGAGGAAAGGGCAGCCGCCGCGATAGACCAAGCTATGAAAGGTAAGACCGTATGCATTATCTCGTCCGGAGATGCCGGCATCTACGGCATGGCCCCCCTGATATGGGAAATGTGCCACCGCCGCGGAGTGGACATCGATGTGACGGTCCTTCCTGGCATCAGCGCCTTCCAGAAGGCAGCGGCCCTGCTGGGCGCACCGGCAGGGCACGATCTCTGTCTTATATCCCTGTCGGACCTCATGACACCATGGCCCCAGATAGAAAAACGGATAAAAGCTGCCGCCGAGGCTGATTTCGTGACAGCCGTGTACAATCCCCGCAGCCGCGACCGTTACTGGCAGCTGCCCGGACTCATTGAGGTTTTTCTCCAATACCGCAGTCCTGACACACCTGTGGGGTATGTCCGTCAGGCCGGAAGACCGGAGCAGCAAGTCTGCCTGACAACCCTCGCAGAACTTGATCCGGAACAGATAGACATGCTAACAGTCTTGCTGATAGGCAACTCCCGCACCTTTGTCTCGAACGGTCACATGATAACCCCCAGGGGATATTTCCGGGAGGAGAAGGCAGCCGGAGATATCAAGCCGGGACAGCTGATTATGCAGGAGAGTTTCCTCTCCATCACCCGCGAACTGAAACATCCGGATATTCCTGAAGACCGCAGGTGGGTTCTTCTGCACGCGATTCATACAACAGCAGATTTTCAGATGGAAGACCTGCTGTGGATGAGTGACGGAGCGGTGATGGAGATGTATGACAGCATCCGCTCCGGAAAGATCAAGACCGTGGTGACAGATGTGACTATGGCTCTCTCAGGAATCCGTAAAGGAGCCTTGGCGCGTCTGGGTATCAATGCTGTATGCTGTCTTCAGGATTCAGAGGCCGTAGAAATGGCCGCAAGGGAAAATATAACCCGCGCCCAGGCCGGAATCCGTCTGGCTGTCAAGCGTTGGCCCGGAGCACTCTTCGTCTTCGGCAATGCGCCTACTGCTCTAATGGAACTGTGCCGCCTGACACACTCAGGCAAAGCCTCTCCCGGCGGTATCATCGCCGCCCCCGTAGGTTTCGTCCACGTGGAGGAGTCCAAGCAGATGGTAAAGCCTCTGAACGGTATTCCACGCATCATAGTGGAAGGACGCAAAGGAGGCAGCAATCTGGCCGCTACCATCACCAACGCTGTACTGACTTTTGACGATGCAGCCGGACTCAGTCCCGGCCGCGACCTGTAAGCTATGGCGGAGAAATTTATCGTAATAGGCATAAGCGATGAGGGCAGACCGGAGCTGAGCCCTGAGGCGTATGAGGCTGTATGTACCCATACCGTCTTTTCCGGGGGAAAACGGCATCTGGATGCTGTGCGGGATATTCTTCCGAAAGAATACGAGTGGATAGAAATTACTGTTCCACTGGACGGAGTCTTCCTCAAGTACGGGGAATATTCGGGAGATATAGTGGTGTTCGCCTCCGGAGATCCGCTTTTTTTCGGCTTCGCCGCTACCCTTCTCCGCCGGTTGCCCGGTACGGACATCAGGGTAATCCCTGCCTTCAACTCCCTGCAGTGTCTTGCGCACAAGGCCATGCTGCCATACGGCGGGATGCGGGCCGTCTCCCTCACGGGACGCCCTTGGCATGAACTGGACAGGGCTCTGATAGAGGGAAGCAGAATGATAGGTCTGCTCACCGACAGGACGCACACTCCCGGAGCTGTCGCCTCCCGTCTGACCGAATACGGATATACCGGATACATTGCTGTAGTGGGAGAAAGGCTCGGGAACCGGATTTATGAGAAGATAACCGAGGCTCCGGTGGAAGAAATGGCGGGAATGGATTTTGCAATGCCAAACTGCATGATTCTCTACGGCGAGGTCAGCGGAGCGCCGTTCGGCATACCCCATACAGAGTTCGAGGGTATCCCGGGCAGGCCGGAAATGATTACCAAGATGCCGGTAAGGCTGGTTACACTGGCCATGCTGGAGCTGCCGCAGAAGCACTGCTTGTGGGATGTGGGCTTCTGCACCGGGTCAGTATCCATAGAGGCCAGGCTGCGCTTTCCCCATCTGCACGTGAGAGCCTTTGAGAAATGTCCCGAAAGAGAGAGACTTTTGGAAATCAATTCCCATCGTTTCCGGGCTCCGGGCATAGAACGGCACATCGGGGATATTCTGTCCTTTGACCTGAGACAGTTTCCAGCCCCGGATGCAGTCTTCATCGGCGGGCACGGCGGCCGCCTGGAAGAGATTGTCAGGGCCATACATCCCGTCCTGAGCCCCGGCGGGACGATGGTGTTCAATTCCGTTTCCGAAAACAGCCTCAGAGCATTCGTACGCTCCACGGCTGATTGCGGAATGACTCTTGCCTCAAATACGGTTCTCCGGGATGGAGACCATAACCCCATAACCATTCTCAAAGCTGTAAAACATGGAAAATAAAGTAAAAATTGCTGTAGTCACCATATCTGTGGAATCTCTGGCTCTCGCCGGGAAAGTCGCGGAAGAACTTGGAGCGGACCGCTTTGCATCATTTTCTGCAGATGGATGGACATCTTTTGCATCCCTGACGGCCCTTACGGAAGAGCATTTCAGAGACTACGGAGCCTGGGTGATGTTCTGCTCGGCCGGTATCTGCCTCAGGGCTATAGCACCGCATATCGTGGACAAGCATTCCGATCCTGCAGTGATCGTTGCAGACTCTACCGGACAGTGGATCATCCCCTTGCTTTCGGGTCATATAGGCGGAGCCAATGAACTGGCCCTCAAAGTAGCTGCCCTGACCTCCGGAAAGGCAGTCATAACCACGCGCAGCGACAACACCGGACTGTGGCCGCTGGATGTCCTGGCCTCCCGCTTCGGCTGGAGGGAGAAAGTAGAGGGAGCCTCGATGAACGAGGTGATATTCAGATTCGTCAACCGCAGGCCAACGGCTTTGGTCCTGACATGTCGTGACCAAGGCACGCGGTATCTCGAGTCCACTCTTCCGCCTCATGTCACGGTATGCCGTGACGCTTCCGGTATTCCCTCCGGTACGGAGCTTGTCATATCGGCCGGCCCGCGGAAAATCCGCTTCGGAGAAGTTCCGGTACTGTCTTACATCCCTCCTGTTCTTACACTTGGCGCCGGATGCAGGAAGAACTGCTCTTCCAGAGGAGTCGTGGAACACATCAGTACCGTATTGTCCTGTAACGGCTGGCATCCGGAGGCCATAGGAAAAGTGGCCACGATAGAATTGAAACGGGATGAACCTCTGATAGAAGATCTGTGCCGTGGATTCAGGACGGTAAAGGAGATCTGGAATGCAGATGACTTGAAAGGGATACCTGTTCCGACCCCTTCTGAAAGGGTAATGGAGGCCACCGGTTCTTGCAGCGTAGCCGAGGCCGCTGCCCTCAAAAGCGCAGGAGACGGTTCCGTCCTTCTGCTGAACAAGCAGAAGGCCTGCCTGAGCGAGGGCAATGATTTTACCTTTGCGGCTGCAGCCAGTCCGTATGCACTGCGTATGGGGCATATAGAGATCGTCGGTGCGGGCCCTGGCGATCCGGACCTGATATCGGTCAGGGGAAGGCATTTTCTGGAGGCAGCGGATCTGATTCTTTATGCCGGAAGCCTTGTTCCGAAAGAGGTGACCGCCTGTGCCAGGCCCGGAGCCGTAATCCGGTCATCTGCCCCGATGGCGCTCGAGGAACAGTTTGCCCTTATGAAAGAGTACTACGACAGAGGATGTCTCGTAGTCCGTCTGCATACCGGAGACCCGTGCATCTATGGAGCAATCCAGGAGCAGATGAATTTTTTCGACCGATTTAGTATGAGCTACCACATCACACCGGGAATATCCTCCTTTCAGGCCGCAGCCGCCGAGCTGCGCTCCCAGTTCACCATCCCGGAAAAGGTCCAGACCATCATCCTGACAAGAGGTGAGGGCCGAACCCCCATGCCCGAACGGGAGAAACTCAGCCTGCTGGCCCGCTCCCGGTCAACAATGTGCATTTTTCTTTCCGCCGGTATTGCTGAACAAGTACAGAACGAACTTCTTGTGCACTATCCGCCTGAAACACCAGTAGCGGTCTGCCATCATCTCACCTGGCCGGATCAGAGAATCTGGAGGGGGGAACTGCGCCATCTGGCGGAGATAGTCAGCACCAACCGCCTCACTCTTACCACGATGATAGTAGTCGGTGACGCCATAGACAACCGCCGTGGCCTCTCCTGCCTGTACGACAAGGACTTCAAACATATTTTCCGTCAATGATACTCATTTTCGGAGGCACTACTGAGGGACGCGCGGCGGTCAAGGTCGTGGAGGAAGGCGGCAAACCATTCTTCTATTCCACACTGACCGGGAGCCAGGAAATCTCATTGAGCCACGGAATCCGGCTGACAGGAGCCATGACTGCGGCGGATATCGCGGAATTCTGCCGACAGCACGGAATAGGCCTGATTGTGGATGCAGCCCATCCCTTTGCACTGGGCCTGCACTCATCGGTGGCGGCTGCTGCCTCATTGACGGGACTTCCGGTAATACTCTACGGACGCCGGCGCGAGGAACTTTCAGGAGTCATACTCTGCTCGGACTGGGATGATGCAGTGCGGAAACTGGAAGAATCCGGCAGCAGCCGGCTGCTGGCCTTGACGGGAGTCCGGACCATACCGGCTCTGAAACCATTTTGGGAACGGCATGAATGCTGGTTCCGCATACTGGAAAGAGAGGAATCGGTGCAGGAGGCCCTAAGTTGGGGATTTCCGAGGGAGCGTCTGATATTTTTCCATCCCGGGGAAAAAGAGAAGGATGTTCTCGTGCAGGTACGACCTGATGCCGTCATTACCAAGGAAAGCGGAGCAAGCGGCTATCTCCGGGAGAAAGTGGATGCGGCAGGAAGTCTCGGTATCCCGGTATTTGTGGTAGACCGGCCGCCAGTTCCGGAAGCTTTCCGCACAGTCTACACAGAATCAGGCCTGAGAAGGGCCATTGACGAGTTGCTTCCGGATTTCTTTCCATTGAAAAGCGGGTACACTACCGGAACTTGCGCAGCCGCAGCAGCATGCGCGGCAGCACGGCTGCTGATAACAGGTGAGGGTGACAAGGAGTCTGCTGTCATCCTGCCCGGAGGAGAAACAGCTGTACTGCCGGTAGAAACTTCCAGGACAGAGGGTTCTGCGGCTGTTGCTTCTGTCCGGAAACACTCCGGGGATGACCCGGATGCTACTGACGGATGCCTGATATCGGCATCGGTACGGCTGAACGGCTCCGATGAAGTCCGTTTCCTCCCGGGGGAAGGGGTCGGGACAGTAACTCTTCCGGGTTTGGGCATACCGGTGGGCGGTCCGGCCGTCAATCCGGCTCCACGCCGCATGATCAGGGACAATCTGGCCACTCTCGGCATCATCGGAGCGGATGTAAGCATCAGCGTGGAGAACGGGGCCGAGATAGCCCGGCAGACTTTCAATTCCAGACTGGGGGTTGTCGGCGGCATCTCCATTATTGGTACTTCAGGAATAGTGCGACCGTTCTCCAACGAGGCCTTTACAGCATCCATAGAACGGTCTGTCAATGTGGCCAGCGCAATGGGCTGCTCCACGGTGGTATTCAACTCCGGGGCCCGCAGCGAGGCAGTTCTGCGCCGGCTCTATCATGCTCTCCCGCCCCAGGCCTTCATCCAGTACGGCAACTTCATAGGATGTGCCCTAAGCAGTGCCTCTGTCCATGGTTTCCCGCACGCAATCATCGGCATGATGATAGGCAAGGCAGTCAAGCTGGCCGAGGGCCATCTAGACACACACAGCCATAAAGTCACCATGAACCGGGAATTCCTGAGGAGTACAGCTCTGGAAGCAGGCTGCTCCCCAATGGCCCTGGAGACAGCTGCATCTGTCAATTTTGCCAGGGACCTCTGGACTATGATGCCGGATAAAGACCTGGTCCGTTTTATCCGCCGGATTATGGAACTGTGCCTGAAGCATTGTGCACCTCTGTTGCCGGAAGGCAGGCTAACGCTTCATCTCATAGATGAGATCGGATGTGTCCGCCTTACCCTGCCTGACTCAGAGCCCCAGGGCTGAGAGCAGACCGCTGACAGAGTCTGTCTCATAAACTTTTCCGTCTGTGAGATGAAGGCGGAATGAAGATTCGCCGGCCTCTATCCATTGTCCCGACATACCGGAAGACGGTATCTTGCCGGGACTGATGATTATCGGTTCTATTTCATTGCGTCTCAATGCTTTCGAAACCATCTGAAGCCGTTGTCCCTTACCAGAGACTGCTATGCTGCCGGTAAAACGGTACTTGATTCTGAAAGCTCCTTCCGCCTTGTCGAAAGTTACATTCCGGTCCGGGAAAAAATCCTCCAGAACACCCTCGATAGCCAGATCCTCAGGAGAGCCTGTTCTGAGTGGGCCGTCCCGCTTCATCAGCCAGACACAGTCCGCCACCTGCAGAGCCAGATCCACATCGTGCGTTGACAGAAAAACGCTTTTTCCTGTATCACGGGTAAGGGTATGGAGCAGCTGCATGATCTCGACCTTGCTCGGGTAATCGAGAAAAGCCGTCGGCTCATCCAGGAGTATGACAGGTGTATGCTGGGCCAGGGCTTTGGCGATCATGACTTTCTGTCTTTCTCCGTCCGACAGTGTCTGAACCATTCTGTCCTGCAGAGACTCTATGCCCACCATCCGGACAGCCTCATGCACTGCCGCATGGTCTTCCGGTGTAAGTCTTCCCCAGAATCCGGTATAGGGGCTGCGGCCGGTTCCGATAAGTTCCATCACAGTCATGTTGTCCACAGCGACCCGTTCGGTGAGAACTACTCCGAGCAGGCGGGAGAGTTCTTTTGGAGAATATCCGGAGAGAGGGCGTCCGGCAAGTATGATTTCTCCATCTAGCGGCGGAATAAAGGCGGACAGAGTCTTCAGAAGGGTTGATTTTCCAACTCCGTTGCAGCCCAGCAGACATGTGAGCTGCCCGCTGCGCAGGGAAGCCCCGAGTCCGCTGCAAACCAGGCGGACATGACCTTTGTGGCGGTAGCCTATACTGAGGCTTTCGAGTATGACTGTATCGTTGTGCATTATTCGTTCATTTCATTTTTACGTCTGCGGTACAGGACGGATATGACTACGGGAGCACCGACAAGAGCCGTTACGGAATTGACCGGAAGGACTCCCTCGAAACCGGGCATACGGGCTATAATGTTGCAGCACAGAGCCAGTGCGGCACCGCACAGCATGGTAGCCGGCATCAAAACCTTGTGGTCGGAGGTGGAGAACATGCCGCGGCACAGATGAGGGACCGCCAGTCCGAGGAACATTACCGGGCCGCAGTAGGCAGTCACCACTGCCGTAAGAATTCCTGCTGTGGAAATGACAAGAAGACGTGAACGCTTGACATCCAGTCCAAGATTACGGGCATAACTCTGACCGAGCAGCATCAGATTGAGCGTCTTGACCAGCAGCATGGACAGCGGCAGCAGCACACACATCATGGCTGCGAATACCTGAACCTGGTCTCCTGATACGCGGGAAAAACTGCCCAGACCCCAGATGACGTAGGCGCGGATATCCTCCTCCACGCTGAAAAACTTCATCACTCCTATCACGGCATTGGCCACGTAGCCGATCATAACGCCGATGATAAGCAGCGTGACATTGCCTCTGACACGGCCGGAGATGAATACTATCAGAGCCATCACCGCCATTGCCCCGGCTATTGCGGCTATAGTGACGGCAACGTCACCTATATACCCCAGCCGGCTTAGAGCCTGGCCCCAGATGCCCGACATGAGCACTACGCAGGCCACACCGAGACTGGCTCCGGAACTTACACCCAGCACGGATGGATCCGCAAGAGGATTGCGGAATACAGTCTGCATCAGCAGTCCGCTTACAGCAAGTCCGGCTCCGGCCATTACCGCAATCACGGTCTGCGGCAGTCTGGACTTGAAGATGATATTGGTCCATATCTCATTGTCCGCACTGTTTCCAGCCAGTATCCTGAGTACGTCTGCAACCGGAATATTTACCGAGCCTATGAGCAGATTGGCCGCAGCGGACAGCAGAATCAGAACTGCCAGAGGTATGAAAAACCAGAGCCTGCGTTTTTCCATCTTTCTCTATTGTTTAAGAAGTTCGTAATATACAGGTTCATGGTCAGGCAGCAGATCCGGATGGAAAGCCTTGATAAAATCGGCCAGGACAACATCCGGCTCCACCGGCGTAACTTCGTAGAAAGGGACCTCTCTGAGGTTGCAGTAGACCACTCCCCTCTCCTTCCATGCCCTGAAATCCTTGTAGCGGACATCTTCTGCTCCTAGTGCCGCATACGAGAACTGTCCGTTGAAACTGTTTAGAATCCTCCAGAACTGTGCGTCCGCTGCCTGTGAGTACACTTGCTCGAAGTCCATGACCACCCCTCCAGAACGGGTGTCATCCTTCAGAAAATAATCCGCACCGGCGTCCTTGAAAATACGGGCGAGATAGCTCCGGCCTCCCACGGCATACCAGTTGCCGCCCCGCATCTCCCCTGAGAATACTTTTGGACGGTCAGTGACCGAACAGCGGACCTTCTCTGCCAGTGCATTGTATCTCTGCTCTATGCCGTCGAATAGTGAATCAGCGAGGGATGAGCAGCCCAGAAGTACTCCTGCGCATTTTATCCATTCTGCCTGACCCAGTGGATCTGTCTCCTTATATCCGTAATGCGGAAGCAAAGGAATCCCGACATTGCGGAGAGCATCGTACCCTCCCCTCTTGTAGGGAGATATGATGATAAGGTCAGGATCTATACCCATTATCACCTCGTTGTCGAAATTGCCCTCGATGCCTATCCTTCTTGTCTTCCCCCGGGCTATTCTGCTGTTCATTACCGAATCATGCAGATGACGTACTGATGTCACACCCACTACGGCGTCAGCCCTTCCGAGCAGCAGGATGTTGGAGAGCTGCAGGGATGTCATGCATACTACCCTGGAGACAGGGACTCGAACGATGTCATACTGCCCTGGTATGCCCTTGACATCCGTTCCTTTGGGTACCAGGGCGATACGGGTCACCATACTGCTGTCTGAGGCTTGGGGGTCAGAAAGTTCCAGGAGGGTATATCCGTCCTCCGGTATCAGTCGGAATCCTTCGGCATATTTAACCTTAACGGTATCCGGAAGCGGTGTGCCTGCATCAGCGGCAGCAGAGCTCTCACCGGCTGTTGTCCCGGTGCGATGTCCGCAGGATGCAGGCAGCAGCAGGCACAGACACAGAAGCACGACGGCGACTATGCCGGAAACGGTTCCGGACAGGAAGGGGCTCTTTTTCCAGAACCGTCCTGTGATATCCTGCAGATGTCCGTCTGTCACGCGGTACAGCCGCTGGTTGGTGGTGCGGCTGGTCAGAGGACCCTGTGCTTCGATGTAAGGGCCGGTCTTGATATAATCGAATACGGCTGGGTCAATATCTTCCGGCAGTTCGCTGCGGCCGGAATACCAAGCGGTACGCAGGGACGGGGCCACGGTATGGAGCCAGCCGGCAAGCCGCTCCACCTCCCGGGGGCTGGCATCTCCGCCCATGAAGCAGATGCATGTTACGTCCCGGCCGTAACGGCTGAGGAGGAAATCCAGTTCAGTCTCGTCCAGTTCCGTGCCCCCGTCACGCTGAAGGTGAGGGCTGTGACAGCCGGGACAGCCGTTCGGGCAGCCGGTTATGTTTATTGCCAGAGTGGTCTCGTCCGGAATTTCGGCGAAGACGATGTCGCAGTTGTAGTATCTCATGGGGACGTCCTTTACATTGTGCCGTAATATCTCCTGGCTGCTTCTTTCTGCCTGGCAGCCGAAAAGTTGGATACGCGCTTCATGTAGCCGATGACGCGGGTGAGGTAATCCACATCGTCCGAATGACATTCGGGGCACTCGTGCAGGTACCGCTTGTCGATGTGCCCGCATTTGTTGCAAACCGTGTTGGGAATATTGAAGGTAAAATAGTTGCAGCCTTCCACGGCCGCCACGCGCAGCAGCTGGCGGTACTGTTCCCTGGACAGATGGTCCTCAAGGTTGAGGTGCAGGGCCGAGCCTCCGGTCAGGTGGGATATGTAGCGGCATCCGTGGAGACGGAATTTGTCAATGACATTGAGAGAGTCATCCTCTACTTTATAGAAATAGGAATTGTAGCAGTCCCGGGGCACTGCATAACCGTCCTCGCGGTCCCACTTGGCATGCTTGACCCCCACATTCTCGGCCGGTATCATCTCGCAGTTGAACATCAGCTCCGGGGTCCGGTATTTGCGGTTGTACTCCTCTATCATACCGAGCACCTCCCCTACGAATGCAGCGTATTCATCATTGTCGTCAATCCTTAGACCTAGAAACTCAGCTGCCTCCACCAGGCCGTTCACCCCTATGGTGAGATACTGACGGGCCATATTGATGTAGCCGGCATCGAACAGTGGCAGCATCCCCTTCTGCTGCAGGTATTTCAGGTTCTCGTTATAGGCTGTCTGGACCTTATGGACCAGGTCGGTCACCTCGCGCAGGAATGTCATGTAGTGCATGCCGTTGCGGGCGGCGTGCTGGATGCAGCGGTTGAGATTGATGGTCAGGACGCTCTTCGAGCCGGTGGACACCCCTCCTGCCCCGAGAGTATAGCTGAACCCATTATCCTGTATCTCGTTGCGGAGACGGCAACAGGATGAGAGGGAGTCCGCGTTGTCACTGATATAGGTGAAGAACGAATGTCCCTCGGAATACATCTGAGCTGTAAAATCTCCCCATTCCGGATCCATTACGTCATCGTCTTTTGAAAGCAGGGCCATGGTTTCTACCGGGAATGTGAGCACCGTGCGGGTGCGCTCCCGGTTGAACCACTTCATAAAGCGCTTCTGCAGCCAGGACAGGGAGGCCCACTGCGGCTGACTGCCGTCTGGGAAACGGAACTCTCCGAAGAGAGCCTCGAAATAATAACGGTCATAGTAGGAGATGTTCCAGAATACTGCCTGGTAGTTGCGGGCACCGGTGGGCTGGTTGATGGAATACACTACCTGCTCGAAGCAGTCGGTAATCACCTTGTCGATGCTGCGGCGGTGTGAGGAAAGGTCCACCACCTCGTCCGGATGCCGCCAGTAGTCATCCCCGTATTCCTGCCGGATAAAATAGTCCATGTACATCAGGAACTCCGGAGTGGCGCAGGCTCCTGAGAGCATCGAGGATACCATGAATACCATATTGATGAAGCCGCCGCAGAAAGACTTGAGGTTCGTGGGACAGGTAGAGTTGCCCCCTATGTCTATCGTACCGTTGAGCAGCCACGGGTACATGGTGATCGAGGCGCAGTAGTTGGCCATCGAGGTTTCGTCGTTCTTGTATATGAAATGATTGTTCAGCAGGTAGAGATACCTGTCGGCAAGCTCCTTGCCGTACATCTCCCGGATACGGTCAGTGAGCATGCGGCGGTTCACGCGGATGAAGTTCTGCTTGGGCAGCTCGCCGATGAGGGTGGCTATGTTCTTGTGCTCCACATTGGCGTTGGCATCGTATTTTGAGCCGGTAGCGGCGTTCTGCGCATTGCAGTAGTCGAGCAGGAACTCCAGCTTGCGCCTGTCTTCCCGGTCCTCAGTATGCCTCTGGCGGTAGAGCATGTAACTCTTGGCAACAGCGAAGTATTTCTCCGCCATCAGAGCTGTTTCCACCTGATTCTGAATTTCTTCTACGGTTATACCGTCATAGATGTGCACCCGGCTGAGTACAGCCGTAAGATCCTCGTCGGTGGCGTATGCCCCGACTGACAGGAAAGCCTTGGATACCGCCAGGCGGATTTTCCCGATAGAGAACGGAACTTCCTTGCCGTCCCTCTTTACGATTTTGATTTCTGATGCGCTCATATCGTTATGCTTATTAAGATTTCCATATTGCCAGGCAGAGCCCGAAGCATACCGATTGAGGACAGTGTCATTGTACATGAGAGTCATCGCCGGCCCGCCTCTGTTCCCGAAGGCTCGCACCTGTAATACGACCGGGCAGGTCTTCTGACTCGTTCCAGCCGCACGCCTTCCCGTCATGTCTCAGACAGTGGCCTATAGAAAGTACGGCTTGATTACGGAACTTACAGCTACGGGTATAGTCCCTGATTCTCACAGGAGTTCCCTTTTCATCCTCCGGGACGGATGTCCCTTCCGGAACCCGATTCGTCCGCAAATGTATAAGATTTAACCGCATATCTGCGCCATAGGGGAAAATACTTCTTAACAAGTTTTCAACAGTGGGCTGGAAAATACACTGAAAATCCTGCGGTCCTGACAAATTTCCGTTTTCACCAAAAAAGAATCACCGGAGAAACTGGACACTAAAACCACATTGTCCTAACTGATACGGACTGAGATCCTGCTCCGGTGACTCGAAGTACGGAATAAAGAGTAAGTACTTATGCGTGTGAGGGGGTCATGTAGAGAAAGCGGCGGATCTTCTGGGTCGCGGTCTTCTTGAAGGGTTCGGTGAGCATCTCGATACGGGCGAGGGTGCTCTGCTTGTTAACCCGTTTGTTGACGTATTCGAGAATGGACTTGGCGGCATCGGCCAATGAGCCGTGCTCGGCCCCCTCCTCCATGTGGACCAGTCCGACGAGGTCCCTGCCCCGCTCCACTACCAAGGACTCTCCCACCCCTGGGTATGAGTTGATTACAAATTCTATTTCTTCGGGGTAAATGTTCTCTCCGGTGGCTCCGAGGATGACGTTGTTGAGCCTCCCGCGGATGTAGAACCGACCCTTGGCGTCCATTGCCGCAAGGTCTCCTGTATGGAACCATCCGTCCTGCCGGATTGCCTTTGCCGTGCGGGAGGGGTCCTTGTAATAGCCCAGCATCACATTGCGGCCCCGGGCCACTATCTCCCCCTCTCCCGTCGCAGGATCCACATTGTCCAGACGGACCTCCACCCCGTATGCCGGTATCCCGATGGAGCCTACCCGGGTCCTGCCCATACAGGCGTTGCATACCAGCGGCGCCGTCTCCGTCAGGCCGTAGCCGATGGCGTATGGGAAATGTATCCGGTGCAGGAAGGCCTCCACCCCGGGACTGAGCTTCGCTCCGCCGATACCGAAGAACTTCAGGCAGCCGCCCGTCATTTTCCGAAGTTTCGCCCCGAGAAGGATGTCCAGCAGCCAGGGAGCGCGGCGCCGCATCAGGCTAAGGCGCCTGTCGGCATCCACCGTCCGGCATACCGATTTGTAGACCTTCTCGATGATGAGCGGGACGGTCAGGATGATGGTCGGGCGGACCTGCCTCATGGCCTCTAAAAGCACCGACGGTACGGGCATTCCTTTCAGATAATACACCTGGGCACCGACGCTTAGAGGATACAGCATCCCGAGGGCCATCTCGTAGGCGTGAGCCATCGGCAGTATCGAAAGCCACCTGTCCCTATAACCTGCTTTCTGAGCATGCCAGGCCTCCAGGATGCTGTGTATGAGATTTCCATGGCTGAGCATAACCCCTTTCGGGGAGCCGGATGTACCCGAAGTGTAGATAATGACAGCGAGGTCGTTGGGCTGTGGAGCGGCATTCCGTGCCGCCACTTTCCTGTTCTGTTCCGTTTCTCCGTTATTCTGGGTGGAGATGACATCGAGCGTATCGATGTCTACGATGAGTTTCATCTTCTTGCGCAGACCCTCCTCTACTTTTCGCAACTGACGTGCTGAAACGAAGAGGGCCTCCGACTCGGAGTGATCCAGGATGTTCGACACCTCCATCTGCGAACTGGCTGGAAGGATGGGCACGGCTATACGGCCCATGGCGGCACTGGCGAAGAAGGCCACCGTCCAGTTGGGGCAGTTCTCGGCCAGGATGGCCACCTTGCCGCCGTAGACATGATGACGGGCCAGCAGGACGGACATCTTCAGGACCTTCTCCTGGAACGAGCAGTAGGTGTAGGCCTGAGTGCCGTCGATATACGATGCCATCGGGCGTCCGTGCCATCTTGCTGCGGAGTATTCGAACAGCTTGAAAAGTGTGTCGTTTTGCTCTAAAATTCTATCCATTGCTTTGTTTATTTGCCACGTGTTACACCTGTGTATTTTGCAAATTATCTGCCAATCAGGACATATTACATTGTCTTGATGATACTAAAATTGTCCTGTTTGGAACTTTTTGCTAAATTTGCATTTATGGAAGAGATAAAAAGACAACCAAAGAAATCCATCCGTTTCTTTAATGACTGGGAAGTACGGGCTGTATGGGATGATGAGAATAACTGCTGGTGGTTCTCGGCGACCGATATTGTCCGGGCTATCAATAATGAGCCGGATTATACGAAGGCTGGAAACTATTGGCGATGGCTGAAGCGGAAGCTGAAGCAGGAAGGCATTCAACTCGTGAGTGACACTCACAGGTTCAAATTTGAAGCTCCGGATGGGAAATCACGTGTGGCAGATGTGCTTAATAGTGAGAATGTAGCCCTACTTGCTAAACATTATCCCAATAACAGGGCAAACGAATTCCTTGATTGGTTCACCTATAGCGACAATACGTTAGACGGCCAAAGCCGGAAAAAGGCTTATCAGTTATATGAAAGCGGCCTGTTGCGTGCTCTTGAGCCCGGCAGTTTAAAATGTCTGCAACAGATTCATGCCTATATCTTTGGAGGGTTATACGATTTTGCTGGACAGGTACGCACAAAGAATATCTCAAAAGGAGGATTTACTTTTGCAAATTGCCTGCATTTCCCCGAAACACTCCAAGTAATTGAGCATATGCCGGAAACCACTTTCGATGAGATTATGGACAAATATATCGAGATGAATGTGGCCCATCCTTTCATGGAAGGAAATGGCCGTGCTACCCGTATTTGGCTTGACTTGATGCTAAAACGGTCACTCAAAAGGTGTGTGGATTGGAGTCAGATAGATAAGAACGAATATTTGGCAGCCATGCGTGAAAGTGTGACGGACGGCACTCACATCAAAGCCTTGGTAAAGCCCGCATTGACCACTAAGATTGATGACCGCGAGATGTTTATGAAGGGAATAGACTACTCTTATTATTACGAACAGAATGACTGATTCTCATGAAAAAGACACTGCCGCTGATACGTCTCGAGCTGTTCCACGAACTCGGAAAGAGCCTTGCCATAGACCGGGACATCTTCTTGGATGACAATCTGGATGATGACCGGACTCTCACCTCGTATGTCTCGGACGGGGAGGCACAGCAGGATATCAACCGATTCCCCTACAAGCTCTCATTTACAGCCGCTGTCGTAGTGGTACGCGGACAGCTGACGGCCTCGGTCAACGGCAGACAGTACCAGGTCTCTGCCGGCGATGCCCTGATAGTGCAGTCAGGTTCGGTAGTTGAATCCATGATGTGCTCTTCCGATCTGAAAATCATAGCAATGGCCTTCACTGACGGGCATGATGTCGAATACCTGCAGTGCTCCACGTCGGAGGTGCCCTCGCTCATCCAGCACCGGGCTTTTCCAGTAACGGTGCATCTGGAAGAGGAGGCCATGAGCAACTATATCCGGCTGTACAGGGCCGTAAAGGGGATATACCGATTCACTGAGCAGCGGGTCAGGGGGAATGTGGTCAGGGGCTTCCTGCAGATATCCACCTCCTCCTTCGCCCGCCAGGTCAAGGCCGCCTCCGGCAAAAGCCCAGGCCGCATCATCCGCGAGCGCGTCCTCATCGAGGCCAAGGCCCTGCTCAACTCCACGGACCTCTCCGTCCGCCAGATCAGCGACACCCTGCATTTTCCCAACGAATCCTTCTTCTGCCGCTGGTTCAAGGAGGAATCAGGCCTTACTCCCAGTGCCTTCCGTCGCAGCAAGAATCTATAGCCGTAGACCCACAGCGGGATGGCTTCGGCTTCGAAGAGTCTGTTTTGCTCTTTTTGTGCTAAAGTGCTGAAATTAAACGAATTGAGTCCGAATATGAAATAACAGACTGAGGGTGGAAACGGACAGTCTGTTGCCCTCATATTTTACATAGAAAACTAATTTTCCAACACTTACACCCAGTACAAAAATTACAGACTAACCTGATAAAAAGAGTCAAAAAATATCTACCCCCGCTACAGTGCCTCTATGACTGGTGTTTAGATTCACATGCTCAAGTCCTACTCTTCAGTCTGTTTCTGTCAAAACTGCCTAATTTACTATCATTCAGTAGAATGCCAGATTACCTACATTACAGACTTTCCGCCTGTAAGGACATTCAGTCCCATTTTACGGATTCCGCCGCTTACTGACTATCGGACGAAGTTGGTCTTGACGGCGGGCTCTTTCCTGGGCAGGGGCTGCGTCTTCAGGCCTTTCAGCACCCAGGCCATGTTGCGGCCGAGAGTGCGCATGGTCTGCATGCCCTCGGCATCCCGGGCCGCCTCGCCGGGCTGAGAGCCGTATGCGATATTCCAGTACTGGGAGCTGACCACCGGCATATTGCTGATGGAAAAATATTTGTTCAGACGGTCCAATGCCGCGCTGGCTCCTCCCCTGCGGCAGACAGCCACCGCTGCGGCCGGCTTGTACTCCAGCAGCTGTGCGGCCGAATAGAATAGCCGGTCCAGCAGGGCACAGAGCGAACCGTTTGGCCCGGCGTAATATACCGGAGAGCCGATGACGATGCCGTCCGCCGTCCGGAGTTTTTCCCATATACTGCTGTAGAGTCCGTCATTGAACACGCAGCGTCCCAGCTCCGCGCACTTGCGGCAGGCGATGCAGCCCTGGACGGCATTCGCCCCTATTGACACTATCTCAGTTTCCACTCCCTCCGCCCCGAGGGCCCCGGCCACTTCCTTCAGGGCCGTGAATGTATTCCCATTGCTTCTCGGGCTTCCGTTGATTAAAAGTACCTTCATTGTATCCTGAATTTTAATACAACGCAAATTTATAAAATCAGACAGTTTGCAGCAATCCAAATTATTGTAATTTTGCCGCCCTTTAAAAATCATTATCACAATGAGAGAAATCAATCCCGAAGAAACGACAAGGGCCGAGGCGTTCCGGCTGTGGATGGACGCGCCTATGCCGATGGTCACGCTGATAAAGACAGTGGATGTGACGAGGCTCGTCCGGTTCAGCCGGAGGAAAGGGCTCAAGCTGAATATGCTGATGTGCTGGTGTGTCGGACGGGCGGCCAGCGGCATCAAGGAGTTCTACATGCTGCCGGTCGGACGGAAGCTGATGCAGTATGACTCCATCGCCGTGAACACTATTGTCGCGGACAGCCGGGGTGAGGTCAGCTCCTGCGACATCCCCTGGTCGGAAAACCTGGCGGCGTTCAATCGGGACTATCTGCGGCTGACGGCGGAGGTGGCGGAGAAATGCAGGAACCACGACATCACCGACAGCATGGTCATAGGCACCTCCGCCCTCGCCCGGTACGATATAGACGGGGCCGTCGGCATGTACAGCGGTATCTTCAACAATCCTTTCCTGATATGGGGCCGGTACAGGCGGCATTTCTTCCGCAAGACCCTGACCGTCTCATTCCAGTTCCACCACACCCAGATGGACGGAGCGCACGCAGCGATGTTCCTCGACCGTCTCCAGAAAGCCGTACAGCTATGATTAAGTCCATTCTTCTCGTCGGATTAGGCAGCTGTGCAGGCGGCATACTGCGGTATCTCGTATCGCTGGCTCTTCCGCCCCGCGGGAGCGTCTTCCCGACGGCCACTTTCATAGTCAATATCGCCGGATGTCTGCTGATCGGCCTGCTCTACGGCCTGTTTTCCAAATACTCCGAGACTCCTTCCGCTCTGTGCCTGCTGCTCACGACCGGCCTGTGCGGTGGCTTCACGACATTTTCTACCTTCTCCAATGAGGCTGTGACAATGCTCCAGGGCGGGAATATCCAGATGTTCCTGCTGTACGTTATCGGAAGCGTAATCTGTGGAATACTGGCTACTTTAGGCGGGTATGTGCTGATACGGCTGCTATAGCTGCTTTAGTAGGGATTTTGCCGGTATGGGCCGCGTCCTGACCTCAAATTATACGTATTACTGAAAGAGATACCGCAAGTACGTTTTCACGCCTTTCCCGCATCAAGACTTTAGTAGAAAAATGTATTTTTGCAACGGAACGCAATTGGTCAAGTATATGGAAATCATAAAAGCAGACACGATAGAGCAGTACAACCGGTTTTTCGGATTCCACACGCAGCATCCGCTGGTCAGCGTCGTGCATTTCGACGGTTCGGAGAGCCAGCCGGATGCCCACCGGATGACCTTCGGGTTTTATGCCCTCTTTCTGAAAAAGACCGTGGGATGCACCATCAATTATGGAAAGACGAAGTACGATTACGACGACGAGACGGTAGTCTGCTTTGCACCGGGGCAGACCATAGCCGTTCACCGCATCGAGGACGGTCCCGTGCCGGAAGCCGACGCGCTGCTGTTCCATCCGGATTTCCTGCACCGTACACCGTTGGCCCAGAAGATAAGGCAATACACCTTCTTTTCGTATGCGTCCAATGAGGCCCTGCATCTGTCCGTGGATGAGCGCGTGACCATACAGGACTACATGAGCAAGATCGCCCATGAGCTGAATCATCCGATAGACAAGTTCTCCAAGCCTCTGATTATCTCCAATATCGAGGTGCTGCTCAATTACTGCATGCGTTTCTACGAGCGGCAGTTCATCACCCGCGAGGAACTGAACAACGATGTGCTTGTACGTTTCGAGCGGCTGCTGGATGATTATTGGGATTCCGGCATGGCCGAACGGTACGGACTGCCTACCGTGAAGTATTTTGCCGATAAGATATGCCTGTCCCCCAACTATTTCGGAGACTTGGTGAAGGCTGAGACCGGTAAGACCGCCCGGGAGCACATACATCTGAAAATCGTCGAAAAGGCCAAGAACGCCCTGTTCGAGCCGGATGCGAGTATTAAGCAGATCGCCGACATGCTCGGCTTTCAGTACCCTCAGCATTTCCAGCGCTTCTTCAAAAAGGAAGTCGGGTGCACGCCAAAGGAATACCGCATAAACAGCTGACGGGCTTACTCCATCCGCCCGTACTTCATCTCCTCCCCTTCCCTGTCGTACTGCTTGCGCTTGCCGGTCGGCGGCGCGGTGAGGGTGATACGCACCACTGCAGTGCGGTGCAGGCTGCGGCGTACGGACTCGTCGAATGCATCCATGTGCCGGGGCAGGAACCGCTCGCAGATGAGGCGGAGGGCCCGGATTTTCTCCTCCTCGTCGAAGACCTGCTCAGCGCGGCCGAAGGCCACAGCCGAGCGGTATTGAAGTGTGAATGAGCCGTCCTTGGGCCCGACCGTCGGGGAGCATTTGCTTACGGCTGAAAGGCATACCTGAGGATGCGCCTCGATAGCCTCGAGCTTCTCCCCCTCCAGAGCGCAGTGGAAATACCATACCCGCCCGTCCTCCGCCGATGCCAGCGACAGCGGCAGACCGTAGGCGGAACCGTCCTTCCGGATGAAACTTACCGTGATGTACGGGGCCTTGCGCATGACCTCCAGAGCCCATTCGGCGGGCATTTCTCTGCTGACTTTTCTCATTTTTCGATATTTTTAAAAATACTGTTCCTGTATTCAGTGGGACTAACACCCAACCGTTTCTGGACATAGCGGCTGAAATAAGACATAGAGGAGAAATTCATCCGCTCTGCGATTTCCGTCAGCGGAAGCTCTTTCTGCCGGAGCAGACGGGTGATTTCCTGCATGGTGAAGCGTTCAATCCAGTATGAGGCAGGTTTCCCGCTTATCTTTTTACATATTTCGGACAGATAATGGGGCGTGATACAGAGGCGTGAGGCATAAAATTCAAGGTCCCTGTTCCGGATATATTCCCCGTTATACAGCAGTTCTATGAAATTCCGCAGCAGGGAGGTAACGCGCTCCGAGACCTGCACCTCCTTGCGGCTGCGTGCGTGAATGTCGTACAGGTCAAGGATATGCGCAGTCAGCAGGCTGCCCAATAATTCCTCGCGGAAAAGATGCGTCTCATCCTCCATGCGCATCCTCAGATACTGCAGGGCAGCCTCACAGATACGGAAGTCCCGTCCGGAAAGTTTCATGACCGGGTTCCGCAAGAGCAACAGATGCCCTATGATGCCATAATTGCTGCGGATGGCAATCGAAGTGACGAATGCCTCCGAAAGGTTCATCAGTATGCCTTGAAAATCATCTGACGCGGAGAAGTCCGAAGCAAGTGCCGCATTGGGCAGAATGACATAATCCCCGGCAGCGATGTTATAATGGGTGTCCTGGAAAGTAAATCCCATATTGCCCTTTCTGCAAAGGATGTGGATTACCCTTCCCGCATACTGCAAGGCGTTGAATTCCTGCCATGTGTCGGAAAAAATGATTCCGTCGAATTTCGTATCGCCCATTCTCTGACAATCTGAGTCCGTTTACCCGCAAACATACACAAAAACCACGAAAAGTGAAAATATTGCCCCAAATTATGTAATAACGGAACGACAGGCACACCGTAATTTTGCATCAGAAATTAAAACTCTGAGTATATGAAAGATGTAAGATTGAACAATGGCGTAATGATGCCGGCTATCGGATTCGGCGTCTATCAGATTCCGGCGGATGAGACGGAAAGAGTTGTAAGCGATGCCGTCGAGGTGGGTTATCGTATGTTCGACACGGCCGCTTCTTATTTCAACGAGGAGCAAGTGGGCAATGCTATCAGGAAGAGCGGCATCAGGCGCGAGGACTTTTTCATCACCACCAAACTGTGGGTGCAGGACTACGAGTATGAGGATGCGCTCCGGGCCTTCGACAAGTCGTTGAAGTTGCTCGGACTGGATTACATCGACCTCTACTTGCTGCACAAGCCCTACGGCAACTATTATGCCGCATGGAGAGTCTGCGAACGGCTTTACAAAGAAGGGCTTATCCGCGCCATCGGCGTGACGAGCTTCTCCAATGAACGCCTGCAGGACCTTTTCCTGCACAATGAGGTGAAGCCCGCCGTCAACCAGTTGGAGACCCACCCGTTCTTCCAGCAGCAAGCCGCCAACAAGTTCCTGCAATGCGAAGGCATACAGCACGAAGCATGGGCACCTTTTGCCGAAGGGCAGAACGACATCTGGAACAATCCCGTGCTGAAAGCCATCGCCGAAAACCACGGGCGCACGGTCGGTCAAGTCGTGCTCCGCTGGCTGAACAAGCGCAATGTGGTGGTCATTCCCAAGACGGTATGCAAGGAGCGGATGATTGAGAACTTTTCTATTTTTGATTTCACACTGACCGAACAAGAAATGCAGGCTATTGGCGGACTGGACACAGGGAAGAGTCCGATTTACGATGATATGGATTTACCCACCGTAAAAGGCATCGGCTTGCACAAGATTCACGAATAACAACCAATGAACATATTGAACATGGAAACGAAATACATCGACACCCCCGAATGGGACAAAACTTTTGCCCTCAGTGACAAAGTTAGCCACAAGAAAGTCAGCTTCACCAACCGTTACGGCATCCGTCTGGTCGGCGACCTGTACATGCCTAAGAACCATGCAGGGAAACTGCCTGCCATCGCTGTCTGCGGTCCTTACGGGGCGGTAAAGGAGCAGGCATCTGGACTGTATGCCCAGACCCTTGCCGAACGCGGGTTCATCACTCTTGCCTTCGACCCGTCTTTCAGCGGAGAGAGCGGCGGACAGCCCCGATACATATCATCGGGGGAAATCTACACCGAAGATTACAGCGCGGCGGTGGATTTCTTCATGCTCCAGCCGGAGGTAGACCGGGAGTGCATCGGCATTCTGGGCATCTGCGGCTTCGGAGGCATCAGCATCAATGCAGCCGTGCAGGATACCCGCATCAAAGCCACCGTTTCATCCACGATGGGAGCATTCGACCCTTACGACAAGGAACAGAGGTATGAAATGCGCAGGCAGCTCAACGAACAGCGCACCGCCGATCTCCTTGCCGGACGGACCAACGAACGCAGCGGCGGCGTGCCGGCAAATCTGCCCGACGACGCGCCCGGCTTTATGAAGGATTACCGGGATTATTACAAGACCCCGCGCGGCTTCCATCCCCGTTCGGTGAACTCCAACGGAGGTTGGGAAAAGATAGCCGACCTGCCTTTCCTCACATTCTCCCTACTCGACCATGCAGACGAAATCAGTTCCGCTGTGCTTGTCGTGCATGGAGAAAAGGCATACTCGCTTCCGGCATCCCGGGAGGCTTTCGGCAAATTGAAAGGAGACAACAAGGAACTGATGATCATTCCCGGTGCGAGCCATACCGACTTATACGACCGGACGGACATCATCCCGTTCGACCGGATTGAAGCGTTTTTCAGAAAATACCTGAGATAAAAATCAGAGAGCAATACATCTGAACAAACGGTGCTGCCCAAAAGTCTTAGGCTTTTCAGCAGCACCGTTTTTATTGCCATAGATGTTCATTTTGCCAGCATTTGCAGAATCTCATAGTTGTAATACATTATACATGCTCTCTGGTTTTTAATATTTTTCAAAAAAGATTTGGTTTACAATATAAATAAGTTTATCTTTGTCCAAAATCATAAAGAGGAGTCAGGCGCCCCTCTTCTTTTTGATGATTTTAGTTTATTTTATAAAGTGTTTTATTATGAAAAGAACAATCACATCCTTAGTCATCCTGATGACATCCGCAATCGTATTCACTTCCAAGGCACAGAGCAACACCCTGCCGGTATCAGTCCAGGACAGCATCCACAACGCCTTCACCACATGTATTGTCTCCGGTGATCCCGGCACCCTGACCAGTATCCGCTCCAGACTTCAGGACATCCACGCTGACAGACCTGACAACCTCATCCTCTACTGGACCGCCTACACCGACTACAGGCTCACAGTCCTGCACATGCAGACAGGCAACGACAGGGAGGCGGCAAAAGCCGTCTCCGACGGTATCGGCATCCTTGAAGGCATACGCACCAAGACCTCCGATGACTACGCACTGCTCAGCCTCATGCAGGGAATGTCGATACAGTACCGGAGCATGAACGCCGCATCCATATCCACGGACATGATCAAAAACGCATCCCTTGCCCTCGAACTGGACCCCGACAACCTCAGGGCAAACTACGCCTATGGCATCGCCGACTTCTTCACACCTGAAGAATACGGAGGAGGACAGGCCGCCGAGAAATATTTTATGAAAGCTATATCCCTCCCGGCACAGAAAGTTCCAAGCAAATACCACCCTTCGTGGGGCGGGCAGGAGGCCTACGAATACCTCGTGAGACTGTATCTGAAACAGGGCCGCACAGACATGGCCGGAAAATACTGCTCTGAAGGCCTCGAGGCATACCCCGCCAGCTTTATGCTCAATTCTTTAAGAGAACAGACAGGAAAATGAAGACCATGAAAACATCCGCCCTCATCATAGTATCGGCAGTATTGTCCTGCGCTCCATATATATGTCAGGCGCAGGACACCCTGTCCGGCCGCGTCATAACCCCGAAAGGTGCCCCGATATTCGCAGCCACAGTAGTCCTTACCTCCGACAGCGGGATATGGACATCCTCGGACATGGACGGATATTTCACTTTGGCCGTACCGTCCGGACAAGACACCCTGCATTTTATCTGCATGGGCTATAAAGACCTGTACGTTCCGTTAGAAACAGCCATCTCCGGACACATCCGTGATTTCATCCTGAAAGAGGACCTGATTACCCTGCAGGGAGTCACTGTCACTGCAAAGAATCCCATATCGGAACGCTCCGCCACAGCCATAATCAACACTATGGACATCTACATGAATCCGGTATCCCAGGCCGACCCGCTGAAAGCCATATCCCTGCTTCCTTCCCACACAGGTGTGGACGAAAGCGCCAACCCCTCATTCAGGGGCAGCCGGGCAGACAGGTCCATCGTCACTCTCAACGGAGTGCCCGTCTACAACCCGGTGCGTTCCAGCCAGCTCAACAACCAGGGATTCTTCAGTATCTTCAACCCAGAAGTCATGGAAAACGAATACGTCCATCCGGGAAACCCGCCGCTCACCTACGGCAACACCAGCGCCGGCCTTGTGGAGATCGAAACCGCAGGCAGCATCGGACAGGACCAGCTGCAGATGTCCCTGAGCCTTGCCAGCGCAGGACTCTTCCTATCAAAGCGAATAAAGAACGGGCGAAGCTTCATCCAGGCATGGAGCAATTACCAGTTCTCGGACGCCTTCATCGGAATACAGCGCAAATACTATCCTGAGATACAGCATTTCTGGAACGCCGACGCCGGCATCAATTTCTACGGCAGGATAGGAAAGCACACGGAACTCAAATCCTACGCCTACTTCCTCAAGGAAGGCTACGACGGCCGGGACGGCAGTCTGAATTACTACGGCCCCGTAACCTACGGCAATACCAGAGCCCTCAGCGCCAACAGCCTCCGCCACATATCCGGTATTCATACAGTCTCCTTGAATTTCGGAGCGGACTGGAGCAATCCCGGCACCACTTTCGGAAACATCCTCTCAAAGGAGACCAAAACCCAGGCATTCGCCTCACTTAACTACAAGCTGCTCCTCCACCCTGACCTCAATATTCAGACAGGAATATCGTTCGAACACCTCCGCTACAGCCTCCACGGCCGCTTCCCCGCATACTTCTACGCACTCTCCCCGGAAGCTCCGACCGCTCCGATAGATGCCGCATCGGCCTGCACCCTGCTCGAAGCCTACGCATACTCCAACTGGGACATCACCCAAAAACTGCTGCTCACAGCCGCAGTCCGCAGCAACATCCCCGTTTCCAACGGCCAGAAATGGTATCTCAGCGGCCAGCTCTCACTCAAATACTCCTTCCGTCCCGACCACTATCTCAAACTCAGCGGCGGCAGATACAACAGCCACTCCATGCCCAACTACTATCTATGGACATTCAATCACCTGACCAGCAATCAGCTCTCACTCGATTACTCCCTCAGGGCCGGAAACACCGCTCTCGACGCCGCAGTATACATCAAAAACGAGGACGGCAGGACCGCAAAAGGAATGGAAATATTCGAGACAACGGACAGGGCAGACATCCTCGGCGTGGAAGCCGCATTCTCGCAGATATTCCTGAAAAATTTCAAATTCAGCATCTCCAACACATTCATCCGCCAGAGAGTAATGATCGACTCAGTATTCTACCGGGGACCGGAAAACCTCGCCTGGTTCATAAAATCATCAATAGAGTACAGCAACCCCGAACTCTTTACCATTGCCCTCTCCTACACCACACGTCCCGGAACACTCTACAGCTCCGTCTCAGGCTCCGCATTCATCCATGAAACCGGCACATACATGCCGCTTTATTCAGACTGGTACGACACCGGATATCCGGCCTACCACCGCCTCGACCTTACATTGAACAAATACATCCCCCTCGGACGCTGCGCACTCACCCTCTACCTGTCCGTAAACAACCTGCTCGACACCAAAAATCCGGCAAAAATACTATACAACACGGACTATACCTCCCGCTCATACCTGTACCTTCAACGCAGAAGCTTCTATTTCGGACTGGTATTCACATTAAAATCAAGCCACTCCTAAGATTCCCCAATATGCTTATCTATACAACCACACATACATTGCTTTGAACTGCACGGAACCGACATCCAACTGAAAATCAACGGCTCGCCTCAGACATCCTTATCCCAAGCGGTGTCAGCGAGCCGCCTTTCCTCCCTCTCCACTCCCTCCTGCTCCGCCTGGAAAAGCCACGCGACTTTGACCCTTTTGGCCACAATAGTATTGACCACTTAGCCCACCTGTTGTTATAGATTTTTTGTGTAGATTTGAGTACCCGAGTCCTGGTGTAACGGGGGCGATAATAAAATCTATACAAATGGATAAACGAATCAAAAACATTTTAAGATGTTATGCGGCCGGCATGGGAATCAAGGAAACGGCGTCCACGTTTCATACTTCCCGTAATACTGTCCGCAAGTATGTCCGCCTGTTCCTTTCAAGCGGCAAGAGTATTGAACAGCTTCTTTCCCTGTCCGACGGGCAATTGGATGAACTGTTCGGCTGTACGGAATCCCGGCATCGGGAGCCTTCTTCCAGAAGGATTGAATTGGAGGCCTTGCTTCCCGGATATGTATCCCGTCTGTCACGTAAAGGCATGAGTGTCTGAAAACTGTTCAGGGAGTACCATGCCGAATATCCGGACGGTTTCCAGTTATCCTCCTTCAAGCGGGCTGTCCGTCAGTACAAGTTTCACGTCAAGGTCGTCGGTCATGTCGAGCACTATGCCGCAGACCAGATGTATATTGACTTTGCCGGTGACAGGCTTGAAGTCGTTGATGAAATGACTGGCGAGACGAAGAAAGCCGAGGTATTTGTCGCCATCCTTCCGTTCAGCCATTATACCTACTGCGAAGCCGTATGGTCGCAACGCAAGGAAGACCTGATAAAGGCATGTGAGAATGCCATGCAATATTTTGAAGGCGTTCCTGCGGCTATCGTCCCCGACAATCTGAAGGCTGCCGTCGCACGGAGCGACCGCAACGAGCCTGTCATCAATGATGATTTCGCCGCTTTTGCCGAATATTACGGCTGTGCGGTCTATCCCGCCCGTGCGCGTCACCCCAAGGACAAGGCTTTGGTAGAAAATGCCGTAAAGCTCCTCTACCGTTCCATTTACCTTGACATAGAAGGAATGACATTCTCCAGCCTGGAGGAACTCAATACCGCCATCCATGTCTCCCTGCTTGATTTCAATGAAAAGGTGATGGCCGGACGGGAGGTGTCACGCAAGGAAATGTTCCTTCATGGAGAGAAGGATTATCTCCGGCCGCTTCCTGTGGAACGTTACGTAATGAAAGAGAGGAAACTGATGACCGTAGGAAGGAACTCTTACGTTTCCTTGTTCAAGCACCATTACAGTGTTCCAAAGGAATATATAGGAAAGCGTGTGACGATTCTCTATGATGCCGACACGGTGGAAATCTACTGTGGCATGAACCTTGTGGCCACCCATGACCGCTGTGACATTCCTTACACTTATTCCTGGAAAAAGGAGCACAACCTGCCCGGCCATTATGGCCCCTATGACAAGGACCTGGAGGAACTTTTCCGGCGTGCCTCGGAAATAGACAATATCGTATTGAACTATCTCCGTGAAGTGGAGCGTTTCATGCAATATCCGCCAAAGGCGTTCAGGTCCTGTCGGGGTATCCTGGCGTTGGAGAAAAAATACGGCCGCGACCGTCTGGTTGCGGCTTGCGTATGTGCGGACCAGAAGTTGCAATACGGATATCAGGCCTTGCGCGAGGTGCTTGAACTGGGAGAAGATGCGGATTTCCTTCCCGATGAGGACGGGAAAGTACAGCCCGACGTGACTTCCCCGACCCCATTGACCCACAAAAATATACGCGGACGTGAATATTACAGAAAGGACAAACAATAAAACTCATATTTATGGAAGTAAACAATAAAAACAGCTCCCGTTACGGGACAACAGGACCAGAATACCATATCACTGGATTTAATGAACCGTATGAAACTGCATGGCATGGCAGAGGCTTTCAGGGAAAGTCTTGCCGGCACCACTCCGCAATCCATGACTGCGGACACGTTCCTTTCCATGCTCCTTGCACGCGAATGGGACTATCGTGCGCAGGCTGCCATTGCACGGCTTACCAAGAATGCGGCATTCCGTTACAAGGCCTATATTGAACAGGTCGACTATGCCACGAACCGGGGGCTGGAACGCAACCAGATGGAACGTCTCGCCACCCTTGATTTTGTGCATAAGGCACAGAACCTTTTCATCACCGGTTCTTCAGGAACGGGGAAAAGCTATCTGGCCTGCGCCCTCGGCCACGAAGCATGCAAAAGGGGATTCCGAACCTTCTATGCCAACGCCCCGAAACTGCTCGGTGCGCTGAAAGTCGCCAAAGTCAAAGGTACACTTGAAACGGAACTCAAGAAAATTGAGCGATGCCAGTTACTCATCCTTGACGACCTGTTCATCGTTCCTCTTGATGCCAAGGAACGGCCCATACTGCTTGAAATCATCGAGGACAGGCATGAACGGAAATCCATCATCATCACATCGCAGTATCCATCCTCCAACTGGTACGACATGGTTGGTGACCCGACAATAGCCGATGCAATCCTTGACCGTATCATACATACGGCTCATACCATAGAGCTATATGGTGAAAGTATGCGAAAGTTAAGATCTAAGAAAAATGAGAAATTTTAAAAGGGTAAAATAAAAGTGACCCCCAACACCAGGGCTTTAAGGGGTCAATTGTATTGTAGCCAAAGGTGGGCAAATCCTGTTTGGCCAAAAGGGTCAAAGTCGCGTGGCTTTTCCAACATCCACAGAAGTGGCCGAACAGGAAACGGCAAAAGCCTGGCTTTACTCGATGGGCAGCGGAGCCATACAGGAAACACCCAAGACACAGGCGCACAAGGTACGCCCGATTATAACCATCAACCGGTAAACCAGAGATATACGATTGCGTTCTTTGACATTGTTGGACAACATACGATTACAAACCAGAGCCGAATTCACGCAGTAATGCCATCAAGCGACGTATGCTTTCCTCGACATCCGAGGGGGCCGGAATGGCACGATATGCCAAATCCGGGAGTTCACCCATGTAAACTGTCTGCAAGTTGCCCCAAACCTGCGGCAGATCTGTCATCAACGGGGACTCCTCCAGTCGCCGGTCACGCCAGCCTTCGGGCTTGTCAAAGCTCTGCCGGTCGTGTTCGAGCAGTGACCTGAAATCTTCGGGGAAAGCATCGCTATGAAGATACGTGAGGCACTCTTCATCTTTCAGCAGATGATGCAGATCGTAGAAATGACGGATTTTGGCCGTCAACTGCGGCATATACAGATTGGCCAGCGAGCATCGGATGAGTGACACCAATTTCTCGGTCAGCGTGCGGCGACGGTCAAGCACATTGACCTCGAACGGCTGCATCCCGTATTCCTCTATCATACGGTTGTTGCCGGTAGCCTGCAGGAACTCTGTCAGGAAACTGCAGAGAGAACGCCGCTCGAAAGGATATGGATTGGCAAAACTGTTGATTTCTACCAGGAGTTGCCCAGCCCGGATTGCTCCGACCTGTTCCGTATCTATGGCCCGTGGATAGGTGTAAAACGCCTTGTGGTAATGCGATCCCTTGCTTGTCATGCCTGGGATGACCAGTTCCTCCAGTCCGGCTGTCATATTCTTCGATGTACGGCGTATGAGGTTCTTTAGCTGGTTTCCGCTCAGTGTCCATGCTTCGGCGATGGCCACGTCAATGTCCTCGGAGAAACGTGCCCCGATGCCGTAGGCCATGGTCAGGGAAGTTCCGCCCTTGAAAATGGCACGATTATCCTTGTCTCCGGCAGCCATAAGCGACAGCGAACGACAGATCCAATAGTCTTTCTCGATAAAGATACTCTTGATGCCGAGTCCGCCGTCCTGTACCGGACGTGCAGCCGCTTCTATGGCATCGGCAAACAGTTGCTGATTCTCGTGTAGTCTCATACGATGTTCCATTTTAATTTGGTGGGTAAAGCCTGTGCGGTGACAGGAAGTTTGTAGGTCGTGACCCCATTGAGTGTCGCACGCAATTGTCGGGTGTCAGCTCCAAGACTGTCCAGAATGGCACCCAGCAATGCCCGGACATACGGCTGGTAATTTTCGGCCAGGTCCGCCAGTTTCTCCAGATCGCCTTCGGACAGAGCGGCTATCAGCCGAGCAACGCCCCGCACACAATCGTCAGGTGATGTTGCCGGAATCTCACGGAGCAATTTGAGCGCGTCAAGGATCAGCAGCAGAGGAATGTTCTCCCGTGTGATTGCATTAGGCTGTACAAGGAAGGACACGCTGTATTCGCCCCGTTTCATAGGCCGGCGGTATTTGTTCGTGCCTATCGTAATGGCCGATGTGATCTGTGTCGTCAACCCCAACTGCGCAAATGCTGCCGTACCGGTCATATAGCCGATTGGCTTGCCGTTACGTTCCAGAAGGTCCTTGACCACCTCTGCCACCGGAGGCTTCAATGTGCCGAACACCGTCTGTTTAGGCTTGTAGTACCGTCCTTTGGCAATCTTGTAGATAGAGCCTTCTGCCACCAGACGGCTGAGTGCCTTGACCAACGCAGGCTGGTACTCCGGCAGCACATTGAAATCAGCAATGGTAAGCACCTTGCCCGGAGGCGTGGCGTCCAGTATTTCCTGTACCTGTTTAGTAATCACCATAATCGAATCGTTTTGTTCCGGATGCAAATATAAGAAAAGTCTTGTTTTTTACTGCAAAAACATGACATTTATTTTCGTCTGAATCAAAATAATCAAGTCCAACAATATCCGAGGCGATCAGAACCACAACCCAATAAAAAAGCTATAAAAAAATGGAAGAAAGCAAAGAGTTACAAGGATTCTACAAGATATTCCGTGCGGTCGTCTATGTATCGGCACTGCTGGAGTTTTTCGAGTATGCCATTGACCCGGCAGTATTCGACCAGTGGGGCGGCATACTGACTGACATCCACGGGCGTATCAAGCGATGGACGATCTATCAGGACGGCCATCTCGTGTACAGCAAGATTGCCACGATACTGTTAATCTGTATCACCTGTATCGGTACGAGGAACAAAAAGCATCTGGAGTTCAACGCCCGCAAGCAGGTGATCTTTCCCCTGACCGGCGGACTGCTTCTGCTTGTCCTGTCCGTGTGGCTGTTCGGCCATCCGATGGAAATGCGGCTCTATACGCTGCCGCTGAACCGTATCCTGTACATGGCGGCTTCGCTCGTGGGAGTGGTACTGGTACATATAGCCCTGGACAATATCTCCAAGTTCATCAAGGAGGGCCTGATGAAGGACCGCTTCAACTTCGAGAACGAGAGTTTCGAGCAGAGCGAAGAGATTCAGGAGAACAAATACAGCGTGAATATCCCGATGCGCTACTATTACAAGGGGAAGTTCCGCAAGGGATGGGTCAGCATCAGCAACCCTTTCCGCGGGACGTGGGTCGTGGGAACTCCCGGATCGGGTAAAACATTCAGTATCATTGAGCCGTTCATCCGTCAACACAGTGCCAAGGGGTTTGCCATGGTTGTATATGACTACAAATTCCCGACACTCGCCACGAAACTTTACTACCATTACAAGCTGAACGAGAAGCTGGGAAGAGTTCCCAAGGGGTGCAAGTTCAACATGATCAACTTCGTGGACGTGGAATACAGCCGTCGTGTCAATCCTATTCAGGCAAAATACATCAACAACCTGGCGGCAGTCAGTGAGACAGCGGAAACCCTGCTCGAGTCCTTGCAGAAGGGCAAGAAGGAAGGCGGCGGCGGAAGCGACCAGTTCTTCCAGACATCCGCGGTGAACTTCCTGGCCGCCTGCATCTATTTCTTTGTCAATTACGAACGGGAGCCGTATGACAAGGACGGAAACATGCTGTACGCGGAGAAACGTCAGGACCCGGAAACCAAATTCTGGAAGCCGACCGGAATCGTGCGTGACAAAGAGGGCGGCAACATCGTGGAGCCGGCCTACTGGCTGGGTAAGTATTCGGACATGCCGCACATATTATCGTTCCTGAACGAAAGTTATCAGACCATCTTCGAGGTACTGGAGACCGACAACGAGGTGGCACCGCTGCTCGGGCCGTTCCAGACCGCCTTCAGGAACAAGGCCATGGAGCAGTTGGAAGGTATGATTGGTACGCTGCGTGTCTATACCTCCCGTCTGGCGACCAAGGAATCGTACTGGATATTCCACCGTGACGGTGATGACTTTGACCTGAAGGTGAGCGATCCGAAGAACCCAAGCTACCTGCTCATTGCCAACGATCCGGAGATGGAGAGCATCATCGGTGCGTTGAACGCCCTTATCCTGAACCGCCTTGTCACCCGAGTGAATACCGGGCAAGGGAAGAACATCCCGGTGAGCATCATCGTGGATGAGCTGCCGACGCTGTATTTCCACAAGATAGACCGACTGATAGGCACAGCCCGAAGCAACAAGGTGAGCGTGACCCTGGGATTCCAGGAGTTGCCGCAGCTGGAGGCCGACTACGGCAAGGTGGGTATGCAGAAGATCATCACGACCGTGGGTAACGTGGTCAGCGGTTCGGCCCGCTCAAAAGAGACACTGGAATGGCTGTCGAATGACATTTTCGGAAAGGTCGTGCAAGTGAAGAAGGGCGTCACCATTGACCGTGACAAGACCAGCATCAACCTGAACGAGAACATGGACAGCCTGGTACCGGCATCGAAGATCTCCGATATGGCAACGGGATGGATATGCGGGCAGACAGCAAGGGACTTCGTGAAAACCAAGACCGGCGTAGGCGGTTCGATGAACATTCAGGAGTCGGAAGAGTTCAAGACCACAAAGTTCTTCTGCAAGACTGACTTCGATATGGGAGAGATAAAGAAAGAGGAAGCCGCGTATGTGCCGCTGCCGAGATTCTACACCTTCAAGTCGAGGGAGGAACGGGAACGCATCCTGTACAAGAACTTCGTGCAGGTGGGTCAGGACGTGAAGGAGATGATCAAGGATGTGTTGAACAGGCGTAATGCCAAGTAAAAAGAGGGGGGTGTCATAATGCCCAAATATAAAAATTTACCCTGCCAAAGAAAGCTGTAGCAAGTTAAGTCTTTCAAAAAGGGAGTTTTGACACCCTCAATCTTTTCCACACGCTGTCACTTGCATGTCAGACCCGAATATTTGACAAAGCAATTCAGGATTTTCTATTTTCATCAATCCCATGACAACCAGCATTTCTCTGTGAATATCTTTAACTCTGTCAATATTCCAAGAGACAGATTCGCTATGGAACATATGAAACTTGGTTCTTAGTTATGAATACTTTCGAATATTTTTCAATACAGCCAATGTATCTGTATTCATTGCAATGCTTATTTATATTCGCTATCTTTGATTGATAAATACGAGTCGCGATAGTCCATTTTACCAAAACCGTGTCGTAATATCTTTCATATGCACTCCATTGGAACCAACAGATACATGGTACAACCGTTGATTTGTCGTCCTACTGCGTAATCCTCCGTCCCGCTCCAGATACGGTCCAAGTTTCAGATAGTCAAATAGTCTTACATCCATTTCTTCTGGTATTTTTGTTCGGCCAGAATACCAGGCTGTTTTCAATTGCGGATAGTGTTCCCGAAGCCAGTTGGCCAGCAAAGCTACATCCTCAGGAGATCCATCCCCTCCCATAAAACAAAAACAAGTAATCGCCCCTTCGTACTCCCTCAGCAGTAAATCGAGTGCTTCGGAAGTCAGTGGGTGTCCGATATCCTGCTGTAAATGTGGACTGTGACAGCCAAGACAACCATTTGGACAACCTGAAATATTAACAGCAAGTGTCACCTCGTCTGGAATCTCCTGAAAAACAATATCGTAACTTACAAACTTCAGCATATCATTCTTTTACTCCATGAGCATAATAACGTCGAGCCGCCTCTTTTTGACGCGCCTGAGAGAAATTACTTATACGCTTCAGATAACCTATCACTCGTGTTAAATAATCTATGTTTCTACTATGGCACACGGGACATTCTTGCAGATAACGCTTATCGATGTGTCCACAATCGTTGCATACCGTATTGGGTATGTTGAATGTGAAATAGTTCGTACCCTCGCGAGCTGCAACTCTCAACAGTTGGCGATACTGCGGAGCACTCAAATGCTCATCCAAATTCATGTGAAGAGCTGAACCTCCAGTAAGATGCTCTATATAGGGAGTACCATGCATCTTAAATTTATCGATGATGGTTAGAGATTCGTCTTCGACTATGTAAAAATAGCTGTTGTAGCAATCTCGAGGCACAAAATATCCATCTTCACGATCCCACTTAGCATGTTTCACGCCTACATTTTCGGCAGGTATCATCTCACAATTAAATAATATGTCTTTTGTCCGGTATTGCCGATTGTATTTTTCTATTAGCCCCAAGATTGCCTGAACAAATTTCAGATATCCCGGGTTATTGGTTATCTGCATCCCCATGAATTCAGCCGCTTCTACTAAACCATTGATGCCAATCGTGAGATATTGACGGCCGATATTGATGTAGCCAGCATCAAACAATGGCAACATACCATGCTCTTGTAGCTCTTTCAAATTCTCATTATAGGCTAATTGTACCTTATGACAGGTGTCAATAACATCGCTTAAGTATTCCAGATAGTCTATCTCGTGGTTTACGGCATATTGCACACAACGATTCAGGTTGATCGTAAGAACACTTTTTGAACCGGTAGAAATGCCTCCTGCCCCCAATGTATAGCTGAAGCCATTATCCTGTATCTGGTTTCTCAATCGGCAACATGAGCTAAGCGAATCGGCATTATCACTCATGTAGGTAAAGAAAGAATGTCCTTCGGCATACATTTCTGCAGTAAAATCGCCCCATTCTTCATCCATTACATCCCCATCATGGGACAACAAGGCCATAGTCTCTACAGGGAACGTGAGGACCGTCTTGGTCCGTTCTTTGTTAAACCACTTCATAAATCTTTTTTGCAGCCAGTTCAGCCCGTCCCAATCCGGACAACTGCCGTCCGGGAAACGGAACTCCCTAAAAAGACTATCAAAGTAAGGCTTGTCATAATAGGATATGTTCCAAAATACGGCCTGATAGTTACGAGCTCCTGTCGGCTGATTGATAGAATAGACTATTTGCTCAAAACAATCTGTTATGACCTTATCTATAGTTCTCTGTCTGACAGACAAATCGACCACTTTTTCAGTCTCCCTCCAATAATCTTTACCATATTCCATGCCGATAAAGTAATTCAGGTACATGAGAAACTCTGGTGTGGCACACGCACCGCTCAACATACTTGATACCATGAAAACCATGTTGACAAATCCTCCACAGAATGACTTCAGGTTGGTTGGTGCGGTGGAGTTCCCGCCAATCGAGATTGTCCCGCCTATAAGCCATGGATACATGGTAATAGAGGCACAATAGTTGGCCAGACTTGTTTCGTCATTCTTGTATATAAAATGACAGTTGAGCAAATCAAGATATTTGTCAGCAAGTTCCTTCCCATACATTTTTCTGATGCGTTCAGTCAACAATCGACGATTAAGACGTATGAAATTTGATTTTGGCAACTCTCCGATCAATGTAGCTATATTTTTGTGTTCCACGTTGGCATTGGCATCGTATTTTGAACCCGTGGCGGCATTGGCGGCAGCACAATAATCGGCTAAGAATTTCATCTTTTCCATCGCTTCCCGATCTTCGGCATGACGCTGACGGTAAAGCATGAATGACTTGGCTACACGGTAGTGACCTTCGCGCATCAGCGCTTCTTCCACCTGATTTTGCACATCCTCCACCTTTATGCCATCGTGTAAATCAAGATGTCCTAATATCTTTGACATCCCTTCCAAGTCTATGGTTTCATCCACGGAATTGAATGCCTTAATAATAGCATTCATGATTTTATCGAGCGAGAACAGCTCTATGGATCCATCCCGCTTGGTAATAGTAAAGTTCTTAAAACCAGTAGATTCCATAATAATTAACTTATATTGTAATATTTATTTCTGTCTTGTTTCTATCATTAATGTTCCTCCTTTGATGTCTATATAATTCTTGAAGAAAATGTCCGTCATTACTTTATCTTGACGAACCCTGTTGTCGGATCAAAAGATATACGGTCATTTTGGAAAAGTCGTTCTATGGTGCCACTTCTACGCATTTCCCCAGTCGACATACACAGGAGTTCCGGCGTGTCGATAAGAGCAATCGAATCAGCCAAAGTCAGGGCAATGTCAAGTTCGTGCGTGGAAAACAGAATGCACTTTTTTTCTTCGTGTGCGAGTCTGGACAATAGCGTACATAGCTCGTAACGGTTAGGCATATCAAGAAATGATGTAGGTTCATCAAGCAATATCACAGGGGTTGACTGTGCTAAAGCCCGTGCTATCATTATACGCTGGCATTCACCGTCACTCATTTTATCCATCGTCCGGTCTGCAAAGGTTTCCATACCCACCAAAGCAAGAGATCGCATCACAATGGCCTTGTCTGTATCCTGCATCTTGCCTATCCAATTCGTGTATGGCGCACGTCCGACAGCTACGACATCACAACACCTCAAATTAGCTATACGTGTTCGTCCTGTCGTGACAAAGGCCATTTTTTTTGCCATCTCTCCGGCTCGCATGTCAGCTATATTTTGTCCGTTCAGATTTATATCACCTGAATAGCATCGATTCAGTCCGGCAATGGCTCGCAACAAGGTGGACTTGCCCGTCCCATTGCGCCCGATAAGGGCAGTCAGTTTGCCCTCTTTTATCGATGCATCGACCTCACGAAGCAGTAAATTCTCCCCGTAACCTATGGAAAAATGGTGTAACTCTATCATGCTGCAATGGATTTGTTGCGTAAAACGACCCATACTACAATCGGTATTCCCAGTAGTGCGGTAATGGCGTTTATCGGCAAGGTGAATACTTTAGCTACAATATCGCAAAAGAGCAATACGGATGCTCCCGACAGGATGGTTCCCGGAACAAGGACGCGATGATCGCTGTTTTGAAACAACATTCGTGTTACATGAGGCATGGCAAGGCCGATGAACCCTATCGGACCGCAAAAAGCAGTTACGGTTCCGGCAAGCAGTGTCGTCGAGAGAAACAGCAGACCACGAGAACGCCGAAGATTCAACCCCATCGTAATGGCGTACTCTTCGCCAAACAACAGGAGATTGAGAGGCTTGATTGTTATCACTGCCAGCAACAGCCCGACCAATACAGACGGCATGAGGATGATAAGCTGCGGCACTGTCACATCACCCAATGAGCCCATCGTCCAAATCACAAACATTTTCAGAGACTCGTCATTAGCGGTATATTGCAGTATCTGAACGATAGCACTTATTCCAGACGAAAACATCATGCCGAGAATCAATATTACCAAAATATCCTTAATACGATGTCCCACTGCGGTTATAACCAGCAATACGGCAGCAGCGCCTGCCCATGCCGCTCCGGCTATTCCCAACGATGAACCAACTCCCGTGAGAACCACGAGTGCCACCCCGAGGCTTGCACCAGAGCTGATGCCGAGCACGTAAGGACCGGCAAGCGGATTACGGAAAAGCGTCTGCATCTGTAACCCGCTGACCGATAAGGCGGCTCCGGCCAACAGTGCCACTACAGCCTTTATAAGGCGTATGTTGAGCACAATCTTTTCTATGGCACGAGGACACTCGCCTCCGGTCAGTGCCGCCCATACATCGCGGACTGGAATGTTGACCGCTCCTATGGCCAAGTCCAGAAAAAAGAGGACGGCCGTTAAAACAATCAGTATGGAGAACTGTATGGTCGAACGGGAACGCATTTATTTCAGTTTCTTGTAGTACACAAAATCCTCTTCCACCAATTCCGGGTGAAAAATCTTCACGAGGTCACGCAGAACCAACTCTGGGTGTACCACAGCCGACTCGAAATAATCATTACCACCTGACGAATTGACGCGAGCGTTATTATTATAGACGTTTCCAGTTTTGAAACACCGTGTATCGACAAATTTGGGACAGGAGGCCTTCAGCTCGTCCAGCGTGTTGAGCATCCCCACGTTAAGCCACATGTCCGCGTCGGAAGCCAACAGGTATGCTTCCTCCAAGTCTATGGGTTTTGAGGCATTCCCCGTATTCTTTTTATAGATGTAATCGCCCCCGGCATCTGAAATCAACCTGATGGCATAACTTTCGGTCGAGGGCATAAACCATGAATCTCCGTAAGGAATGTTGAGCATTACCGTGGGAGAGTTTTTGGCATTTTCCGCGACTTTCTTTTTCAAAGCGTTATATCGGACCGGTATTGTGGCAAATGTCTTTTTGCCATTTTCCCGTTTGTCAACGACTTCCGAAAGCGCAACCATCCATTCGGCCTTGCCGAGCGGAGACTCTTCAAGATAATCGCCTACATACATAAACGGTATGCCGAGTTCCTTGAGTTTGCTCTCCATTGAGTTTGCACCGTTCACACCATAAAGCAGGACAAGATCGGGGTCGAGTGAGAGCATTAACTCATAGTTGATGTTTCCTTCATATCCGACATCGCCAATGCTATCGCGACGAGCCTGAATATCAGAATTCGAAATGTAATCGAGGCCCGATACGCCAGTTATTCGTCCTACTTCGCCAATGGCGTCGAGCATGGCGATATGGGTCGAAGACATCGCCACAATGTGTTTGGCTTCTCCTTCAAGTACTTGCCCGGTATATCCTTCGGGCACCTCTTCACCGTTGCGGGCAATATACAGCCATGTGGTCACACTATCCGCTCCCTGCCAGGGATTAGTGACGGTTATCAACACACTCTCTTTACCGTCCGCCCCCTTGATGTCGAAGCCCTTGGCATACTCGGGAACGTACACCGACTGGTTGAAATCATTGAGTTTTGAACTTTTGTTGTGACAGCCCGTAAATGCCAAAGAAAGCAATAATACAAGGCTTAGATTTTTCAATGCGTTCATATTGTTATAAATTATCAGTTCCTATTTTTTGTTTTTCCCAAATTTAGGCGTTATTCCGATGACGAGTACATGGCTCCTTCCGAATGTTCTACCGTGGGAGAGATTGTTAAGGTATGGCCTATCTTTAGTGTGTAAATACCAGTCTCGCTGTCCAGTGAGATAACGGGTTTTTGCGTGATATCTTCTTCTATGACGTTGTCCTTGTTACATGACAAAAAGAGGCACAACCCTATAAGGAGCAAGCCCGGAAAAAAGAATTTGTGGTTGGTGTAGAATTTTTTCATATTCGCAGCATTACATATATTCTAAATATCTGCGAAATGAAGGAGAAAAAGACAGAAAAGGTAATAACGACCTTTTTTAACTTCAACCCGTGATCCCGCAGGTGTAAATCTCATTTCGGACATGGCAGGTCTTCTGACTTATCCCGGTCATCGTGCCTTCCCAGTATCACACCAGTGGCATATGTTCGATGACTTTTTGGGGGACTTACAGCAGCGGGTACTGTTCCGGATTCTCACCGGATTCCCTTTTCATTCAGGGGAGATCTACTCCCTCAGAAACCATTTCCAATTGCAAAGGTAAACAAATTCATCGAATGTTGATATGTAATATCACAAAATTTTTCCGAGAGGCGCTTCTCGAATAAAAAACGAAATAATGTATATATCCCCTTGTAGACGGTTTAGCGCCTGTGTTGTTATGTGAAACTTTTATTTCAATACAGTTTTTTATCGCTCTTTCAGATTGGCAAACCAGTAGGAGTACGTCTTCACCGTCCCGTCGTCGAGTCGGATGTCGTAGCTTTGTGAAAAGGGTTCTCCCTGCCGAAACGGGATAGGATATCGAAAAATCGGGCCGTCGTAACAAAAGGTATGGTATTCGCCGTTTTCGCCGTTGGGGTCGATGCCGTCCGGCAGTAAGCCGATAAAATCCCGGTCGATCTCTCGACCAATGGCTTCGGCCCCAAGGCCGTCGGCCATGGTGGTTACGACGACCGTCCGGAGTCCCGAGACGAGAAAATCCGCCATTACTTCCTCCGAGGTCTTGCCCCAAAGCGGTTCGACGACCTCGATGCCGTGCAGGGCAAGTTGTTGTTCCCGATATTTGCGCACGTCGTGCAGGAAGATATCGCCGAAAATGAAATGTGTCACGTCCAGAGCCTTGAAATGCGCTACCGCCCGAGACATGGCGGCCCCGTAATCCTCCATGTTGCCTTTCGGCGTCAGGTCCACAACATGAAGCGGGATGCCGATGCTGTCGGCCTGTACCTGCAACAGCGGAAGCGGAATACCGTGCATGGTCGAACGTCGGGTCTCGCGGTTTACGGTGGTCAGCAAGGAGACTATTTCGTATTTGTCCGATTGTTGAGCCCGCAACAAAGCATGGGCGGAATCTTTTCCCCCGCTCCAGTTGAAAACCGCCTTTATCCGTTCCATACCACCTTCCCGTTATGATGAAAAAAACCGCAGACAAGAACCAGATACTCGGGCATGTGCCCGTCGGTTCCCCATTTCAATTCGAGGCCGAATAACTCGGAAGTCGTGCGTGCGATGTCGAATCCACATGCTTCAAGCGAGGGCCGGACCCATTCCGGATGACGGCACGGTTTCCCGTCGGGGCGTGTACATGTACCTGCCGGACAATACAAGCAGGTTCCGACATAGGCGAACGATCGTCCGTTGTGAAGGCGCTCCATTTCAAGCAGTCGCCTTTCGAGCCGGATACGCTCGGGGCGAATCAATGCCGTTGCGTCCGTAATCGGGAGGTCGCGGGTTTGTGGAGTGATCTTTGTGGCGACAAGCAACACGGAGTCATAGCCTGCGAGATACTCCTCCACGCGGAATTCGAATGGCGGACAGCCCCAACTGCGGCCATAATTGGGACAGGAACGGCAATATTCCGCGATGCGTTCGGCATCACGGAAGCGAGCGATGAAGTCATCGGCAGGTAGTGTCGCCGTAAAATCCTCGGCTGTATATCGATGCGGTAAATCCATATGACAAAGATAATCCTTTTTTCCGGTTTCGTCGAAGTCGGTCGCAAATATATTGCGATGTGGAGCCCTTTTACAAAAAATACCGCTATCTTTATGCAGTCGATACCTTACCACGCTATCTGCTGGTCGTCTATAAAGCCATGATGAACATGAGTATGACGTGGATGTCGATATTATATATATGCAGAGTGGAATCCTGCGAGGTCGCCAGTATGGTGCAGTATTGTAGTCCGCAGAGGAAATTCTATAGTTTAAGTGAGGAACGGGACAGAGTGAGGGCAGAATTTTGTGCCCTTCTTGATTCTTTGTTCGCTATAAGGAAACCGAATAAAATTTTATAAAGATGGAAAACATGGGATATATTCATGTATATACCGGAAACGGAAAAGGGAAGACAACAGCGGCCTTTGGCTTGGCGGTGCGTGCCTTATGTGCAGGAAAAAATGTCTATGTCGGACAATTTGTCAAATCGATGAGATACAACGAAACGAAAATAGAACAATTGTTCAACGGTTCTGTCCCGTCATTCGGCCGTATCCACATCGAACAACTGGGCCGTGGATGCTTTATCGGAAAAGTCCCCGAGCCTGCTGATGCGGAAACTGCGCGCCAAGGATGGGAGCGATGTGCGGCTCTGCTCCACAGCGGGGAATACGATGTTGTAATTCTCGATGAGCTGGCCATTGCCCTATATTTCGGACTGCTTCCGGCATCTCTTGTCCTGAAGGATCTGCACTCCCGATGTCCGTCCATTGAGGTGATCATTACAGGACGGTATGCACCCGGGGAATTGCTCGATGCAGCGGATTTGGTCACCGAGATGGCAGAAGTGAAGCATTATTACACCCAAGGCGTCCTTTCGCGTGACGGAATTGACAAATGAATTTCCGTTGACTTGTTGGGTAACTCCAAATCAGAAGGTATCGGTTATGCTGACGAGACAGGCAAGACCGTCATCCGACCACGCTTTGCCTTCGGCTATCCATTCGAGGACGGCAAGGCGAAAGTCTCCGATTCTGAGGAACGGAAAGAGGTGGCAGGCTCTGGCGGCGAGCACTGGTATTGGGAAAGTGATGACTGGTACTACATTGACAAACAAGGAAACCGATGTGAAAATCAAGATACAGACAAGGACAAAACACATCCATAACACAGCAATAACCCCGGAGGTTCAGACGCGAGCCTTCGGGGTTAGCCAATACGAACAGCACTTCATCAATTGCCGAATCCGAATGACATGGCTGCCTGTTCACAGAAGCGTGCATATTCCTCTTTGTCAGTTCCGCTTTCAATATGGCGGTCTATCAGTTCTCCCAGTTCATCGAAGCAGACTTCGTCACTGAGGCACTCTATGTCTGTCCCGTTCCGGAGATATACTTCATAATAGTCCGAGCCGTTCAGACAGATCAGCACTTCCCCTTGGAAGAGTCTTCTTCGGCGTTGTTGTCGAAATACGCCCATGTCGCCAGACCTGAAAGCATATCGGGTGCGGCGAAGAAAAGCAAGCCCTCCATCCCATCAAAAGAAGCCGCCTGGTCGATACGGACAAAGTTCAGGTATTTCCGGTCCGTCAGTTTTACTTCAAGTCGCTCCACATATTCCTTTACGTCCTGCGGCGTTTGCTTGTACCGTTCTTTTTCGGAAACAAACGTATAAACACGCTCTGGCAGCGGGGCAAAGCCTGCATAGTGTTTGCCACCACCGCAAGTAACAGTATCGGCACTGAGGGTGACGTCCTGCCCCTCTTTGACTTTCACCAATAACTTGAACATACAGCCATTGGTTTTCTCAGGAAAGGAGACTGGAGTATCGCTGTAATAAAACAGAATGGGTAGCGTGGCTTTTTCGCCGAATGCCTCATGGAAATCCTGAATAAAAGTACTAATGTCAGTCATTGTCCTATCGTTAATAATCAACAGTTACAAAAGTATGAAAAATCCGGAAACGAGTCTAATGCCGGCACGGATTACTATCAGACATCAGGAGGGGCAAAAAATTCTAATCTTCTAAGATGCGAACCATTTCGGCAGGCGTGACAACGAATGGTTTTACAGGGAAATGCCTGATATTACCCGTGATAAGATAAGAATCTTCAACGGAAAGAGCGATCTCGTAGAATACGAGGTCTTTCGGGTCTGGGAATTCGATATCTGCTGCCGGAGTCCTGTCTATATTCAATCCATCGGTAATGATGGCTTTGATGACTGTCTCTATCAAAGAAAGATTCAAATGGAACTTCGGTCTTGATAACACGCTCTTGTACTCTTCAAGTATCTCGTCATTGTACAGAGGAACGATTCGCTCCTGCAAGATCGCACGAAAGACTTTGACAGGATTGGATTCAAGGTTACTTTTTATCTTTCATTGCGGGCATTCTGTATCTCTGCGTTAATTTCATCAAGTGTAAGATCCTGCACTCCTGCGGCAGCAGCCTGTGTCCTCATTTCAAGGAATGCCTCCCATGCTTCTTTATTTATCTGTTCCCTGCCGGATGCCTTTATTTCGAACGGAATGCGCCTCTCACGCACGACCGTTTTCATGAATACGGTGATTGCTGCAGTGCTTGTGAAGCCGAAATCATCACATATCATATCGAATTTTTTCTTCAGGGTGTCATCCACCCTCATTGATAGTGTCGCTTGTCCCATGATAGTCTATTTTAAATTGTATGGGCAAATATAATACAATGTATTGATTATTGCAAGACAATATCCATATTTATGACAATGTACATACGATAAAGTGGATGATTTTTCAACCATTGACTCTATTTGCACTTTTGTTATCCTATCCTGACCGCACCGTCAGCAGTCTGTAATTGACAGTTTAGAATATATACCTGGTTAACACACAATTACGAAGTCATAACGACAACAGACTGACCTGTACTCTGGTGCACGGACTTCTTATAAATGCACCTGGAAAGTGTTGTGGCATGGATTGTATGCGGTCAACACATTCTCTCCAGGATGAGTCTGTAGACAGATAATCCTTGCAAAGCATTGTTAAACAGCGTGATACACGAAAAATAGAATTACAGACAATGAAACTGCCCCACCTCTTGATAAAATCACAAAGTATAAAGTTACTCCTATTCCAGCCACATTAAAGAATTCTGCGTATATTTGTCAGAACATTCACACACAGACAGAAAACAGACCGACATGCTCAACCTGCTCACAGTCACATGGGACGTCAACCCTTTCATCCTGACCGGCATCCTGCTTCTGATATGGAGTGCCAGGAAAGGCGGTCCGGCAAGGATTCAAAACAATACTGTCCGGCATGGTGCAAATCAACAGCATTGAAAAAGACTCAAGACCTACGGAACTCATAGCCGGAGTGCTCGGAATCTGGGAAGCATCCGTCCGCGCCAGCCACCATTTTCTGACGGAGGACGATATCCGGAGCCTCTGCCCTCAGGCGGAGGAGGCCATCCGGCAGATCGAGACGTTATGGGTGGTTGAAGATGAGAATGTCCGCATCGGATTCATGGGCATCCAGTCCGGCAAGATAGAGATGCTGTTTCTCCATCCGGACTATTTTCGCAAAGGCATAGGTAGAATGTTGATCCAAAAGGCGTTTTCAGAACTGGACGTGCAGTATGTCGATGTCAATGAGCAGAACCCATCGGCCGTTAGATTCTACGAAAGGATGGGATTCCGCACATTCCGCCGGGACAGCACCGATGACCAGGGCAACCCCTTCCCTATTCTGAGGATGAAACGTCTATTTTGACTGCTGCTTCCGTTTAGGATTGCGCGGAAACCAGCCCTTGGCCACCCGTTTTTCCTGCTCGAACAGCTCAAGGATGGACCAGAAGCAGGAGAAAGCTACTACTCCGACGAGGGTGGAGACGATGATGCTGCTGATAAAAAGCGAGCCTGCCGCCGCACCCGCTCCGGCCAGCAGAAAAACCCACCAGCACTGCTTTCCAAAATAGTATTCAGCCTTGATGACTATGGGATGGAACATCCCTATGATTAAAAAGGTGCCTAAGCCGATGACAATACCCGCGTAATTCATATTCTGACAGTTCTTGGACTGCAAAGGTAGGAATTTTCCACTTGCTGTGCACTCCGGCAAGTTGATAATCCCAATAAATAGGTATTGCCGGACAGCCTTAAGCCCTGTACCTTTGCAAAGGTAAAACCACTGTAAATGCAAGTGCTGAAAGAGGACATACGAGGTCGGATATTGACGGTTGCCAGACAGCAATTCGAGAAGAAAGGCTATTCCAGGACTTCCATGCGCGAAATAGCGGAATTGTCGAGTGTTGGTGTTGGGAATATCTATAACTACTTCACAAGCAAAGATGAATTATTCCGTGAAGTGGTCCGTCCTGTTTTGTGCGCTTTGGAAGCCATGCTGCAAGAACACCACGGCATACGGGGCGAGGATATTATGATGATGCGGTCGGAAAAATACCTGAAATCCTGCATTGACGAATATGTTTCGCTGATTGACAAGCACCGCGCACTGATGGAAATCCTGCTGTTCCGTGCACAAGGTTCTTCGTTGGAGCGCTTCCGCGAGAATTATACCGACCGCTCTACGGAATTGGTCAAGGCGTGGTTCGCGTCCATGCAGCGGAAGCATCCCGAAATCAATACGGCGGTGTCCGACTTCATCATCCACCTGCATACGGTATGGATGTTCACGATGTTCGAGGAACTGCTGATGCATTCCGTGTCACGGCAGGAAATGGAGGCTATCCTGCACGATTACATTCTTTTTGAAATCCAAGGTTGGAGGGCAATTATCAAGATATGAGATACAGGCAATGCACATACAGACAATCAGCCACGTCAGGACGGCTGACAGGGAGGAAATCTTCACGGAGGTTTCCTCCTTTTTTTATGAACAAATCTGAATATCGTTCACTATTAAATCATAATTCTTCTATGAAAGTAAAACCAAAAAAGAAAAAAGGCCTGGCCCGCCTGTTCGAGATAGCGGGTCAGAGAAAAGGTCTGTTGATACTGGCAGGTCTTTTATCGGCAGGCAGTGCCGTATGTATGCTTGTGCCTTATTGGGCTGTTTATGAAATCTTGAAAGAGCTGTTATCTCATGGCGCAAATCCTGCCGCTTCGGACGGAACGTATATGATGCGGTGGGGATGGATAGCGTTTGGAGGGCTTGTCGGCGGACTGATATTGCTCTATGCTGCTCTGATGTCCTCCCATGTGGCTGCTTTCCGCATCCTGTATGGGTTGCGTGTCCGCCTGTCCGAGCATATCGGAAAACTTCCTTTGGGATATTTGAACAACACTTCCACGGGAGCCATCAAGAAAACGATGGACCAGAACATCGAAAAGATAGAAGGGTTCATCGCCCACACCATCCCGGATTTGGTCAATGTCGTGGCTACGGTGGCGGTGATGCTGGTCATCTTTTTCTCTTTGGATGTGTGGCTGACGGTGATCTGTCTGGCGGTCGTGGTGATTAGCCTTTTCCTGCAATTCTCCAATTTCATGGGGAAACGGGCAAGGGAGTTCATGTCCATCTATTACGATGCACAGGAAAAAATGAGCGCATCCGCTGTGCAATATGTACGTGGAATGCCCGTGGTCAAGATTTTCGGGCAAAGTGTCCGCTCGTTCCGTCAGTTCAATGCCGAGATTCAGGCATACAAGACATTCGCCTTGAAATGTTGTGACACGTATCAGAACGGGATGATAGCGTTTACCGTCTTGCTCAATTCGATGGTAACGTTCATCCTACCGATGGGCATCCTGCTGTTGCAAGCCAGTCCGCAATCGCTCTCATTGGCAGTGGTGTGGCTGTTCTTCATCATCATGGGGCCGGGCATGGCTTCACCTGTTTACAAACTGACCTTTTTAGGAGGCAACACACGCGACATCAACGAAGGGGTAAACCGTATTGACCGCATATTGGAAAAGAAGCCTGTGCCGGAGCCGGAACATCCGCAAGTGCCGACCGCTTACGATGTGGAGTTCCGTCATGTGTCATTTTCCTACGAAAACACGGAACAGGGAACACGGACGGAAGCCCTGCGTGATGTCAGTTTCATAGCTCCGCAGGGAAAAATAACCGCCCTTGTCGGCCCGTCGGGAAGCGGCAAATCAACGGTTGCCAACCTGATACCCCGGTTCTGGGATGTGGAGCAAGGGGAAATCTGCATAGGTGGTGTGGATATACGTCAGATAGCTACAACAAAGCTCATGGACATGGTTTCATTCGTATTTCAAGACACTTTCCTTTTCTACGACACGCTGTATGAGAACATTGCCGTCGGCTCTCCTGATGCCACGAAAGAAAAGGTGATAGCTGCCGCAAAAGCCGCCCAATGCCATGACTTCATAGAGCGTCTGCCGCAAGGCTATGAAACACGTATAGGCGACAAAGGGGTGTTCTTGTCCGGCGGCGAAGCCCAACGGATATGTGTGGCTCGTGCCATATTGAAGAATGCTCCGATACTGGTGTTGGACGAAGCCACTGCCTTCGCTGACCCTGAAAACGAGCATAAAATGCAGATGGCTTTGCAGTCACTGATAAAGGACAAAACGGTCATTGTGATTGCCCATCGCCTTTCTTCCATCATCTCCGCACATCAGATTGTCGTTATGAAAGAAGGACGCATTGTGCAATGCGGAAAGCATGAACAGCTGTCCGTGACGGAGGGTGTATATAAAAATATGTGGGATGCCTATACGAGCGCATTCCATTGGACATTGAACAAAAACTAAAAGCAATATGAGAAAGAAGAATTTCTTAAACAAGGTCTTGCAAAACACAAGTTGTCCGCAAGGATTTTGGGGACGGATGATTTTGCGAGGAATGAATTGTTTTCATGCATCTTTAGCTAATCGTGGCATGAAGCAAGTGGAATGGCAGCCGAATTGGAATGTTCTTGATATAGGCTGTGGCGGTGGTGCGAATTTGAAACGTTTATTGAATTTATGTCCGAAAGGAAATATCTACGGCATAGACCTGTCAGAAGAAAGTGTTTCATTCGCCCAAAAGTACAACGAAAAAGACTTGAATAAAAGATGTTTCATACAACAAGGGAATGTTTGTTCATTACCTTATGAGAATGGATTCTTTAATGCTATCACGGCTTTTGAAACGGTCTATTTCTGGTCGCCTGTAAACATAGCGTTGTCTGAAGTGGCGCGTGTTCTCCGAGAAGGAGGTTGTTTCCTTATTAGTTTGGAAGCGAGCGACCCCGAACTTGGAAAAATGTGGACGGAACGGATAGATGGTATGGTTGTCTATACTCCGGCAGAATTGGAAGAACGGTTGCATGAAGTCGGATTTTCATCCATCAGAACAATCCGTAAAAAGGAAGAAATACATATTATAGCATATAAATAAAATAAGATATGAATGCAATAAAGAATATTACAATAGGTCACACGGAAAGACTTTACAAGCCGGTGGGTTACACCATGCTTGCCAACTTAGTGAATATAGTACCGTTTTGTCTTTCTATAGAAGCGATACGTATCATTTTCAGTGCATTTGACGGGAGCGGACAGCCGCTTGACACGAACCGCCTGTGGTGGATATTCGGCATTATGGCTGTTTATATGCTGGTCATGGCTTTGGCAGAACGGGCATCCTACCGAGCCAATTTTAGAGGAGCATACGAAATGAGTGCTTCCGGGCGTTTGTCGCTGGCGGAGCACTTGCGGAAACTATCGTTGGGCTTTTTGTCGAAACGTGATCCGGGTGATTTGTCGTCTATGCTTGTTACGGACTTCATGATGGCAGAAACCGGAATTTCGCACCACCTGCCCCAACTTATGGGTGCCATAGTCATGCCCGTACTGGCTTTTGCTTCGCTTGTATGGATAGATTGGAGGATGGCGGTCAGTATGTTTGCCGCCTTGCCGCTTGCCTTGCTCGTCCTATGGGTAAGTACAAAGGCGCAACGGAAGCTGAGCGGCAGGCAAATCCAAGCGAAGATAAATGCAGGAAACCGATTGGAGGAATACTTGCAAGGTATCCGGGTGATGAAAGCCTACAATCTGTTAGGCGACCGTTTCGTCCGGCTGCGCGATGCCTTTGCAGAACTTCGCCGTGCCTGCATCCGTCAGGAAGCCCTGTTAGGGCCGTTCGTCCTGTTGAGCATCACGTTAGTACGCGCAGGGCTGACGATGATGGTGCTGTGCGGCACTTATCTGCTGTTGGGAGGGAAACTTTCCATCCTCGTATTTGTGCTGTTTCTCGTGGTCGGCTCCCGTGTGTTCGACCCGCTGACTTCCGCCCTGACCAATTTTACCGAGTTCCGATATTTTTCCATTGCAGGAGGACGTATCCTTTCCTTGATGAACGAGCCTGAAATGAAAGGAGAACGGCAATCCCCGGCGGCAGGCGACATCCGGTTTGAGCATGTATCGTTTGCCTATCAGGGCAAGGAAGTGCTGCACGATATAACCGTCACGCTCCCCAAAAATTCATTGACGGCTCTTGTAGGCCCTTCGGGTAGCGGGAAAAGCACGGTGATGAAACTTTGCGCCCGTTTCTACGACCCGCAACAAGGACGCATTTTCTTTGGCGGTATGCCGATGGACGAAATAGCCCCCGAAAGCCTGATGAGCCACATCTCTATGGTGTTCCAGGATGTCTATCTGTTTCAAGACACCATACGCAACAACATCCGTTTCGGCAAGACGGATGCAACGGACGAGGAAATCATTGCCGCCGCCAAGAAAGCCTGTTGCCACGACTTCATCATGCGCTTGCCGCAGGGCTACGACACGATGGTGGGCGAAGGTGGCTGTACCTTGTCCGGAGGTGAGAAGCAGCGCATATCCATCGCCCGCGCCATATTGAAAGACGCGCCTGTTATCCTATTGGACGAAGCTACCGCCTCGCTCGACCCAGAAAATGAAGTGGAGGTGCAGAAAGCCATCGACTCTTTGATTAAAGGACGCACCGTCATTGCCATAGCTCACAGGCTCAAGACCATAAAAGATGCCGACCGCATCATCGTCCTGGAGGACGGCCGGATAAAGGAAGAGGGAACTCATGACGAACTCATTCAGAAGAAAGGGCTTTACGCTCATCTGTGGGACATTCAGGAAAACACATCCGGATGGAAATTGCAGAACGATGCCCAAACGGAGCAATCCGTCCGCTAAGCGTAGGAATGCATACCGCCGAGGAAAAAGTTGACACCGAAGTAGGTAATCAGCACGCACAGGAATGCGGCGGCGCTGTACCAGTGGAATGCCCGGGGGGCGGCAAGAAACCTCAGGGAACGGGAGTGCAGCGCGGCCGCATACACGATAATCGTAATCAGGGCCCACACCTCCTTTGGATCCCAGGCCCAGTAGCGCCCCCATGATACATTGGCCCATACCGCACCGATGACAGTACCGGTAACCAGCAGAAATAGCGCCGGATACAGCAGCAGTCTGCCTACATCCGCCAGGGATGAGGACGCTTCCTGCGCTTCAGGAGAAGAGCCGCGTCCGGCCCATATACCCATCACTCCGTTGAGGGCCAGCAGTCCAAGGAGAGAATAGGATATCATCATACAGGCCACATGGACAGAAAGCAGAGGTGAGGACAGTACCGGCATCAGCGAAGTCATCCCGGGATCGGACTCTCCTATCGATGCTACCAGAAGTGCGAAACCGCACATCAGCATGGCGAAAGGCTGTATTACCGGTAGCTTTCGGAACAAAGCGAGGGACAGCACGCATGATGACCATGCTATCATCATCATGGTCTCGAATCCGTTGCTCATGGGCACGTGCCCCGAAGCCACCCATCTGAGTATCAACAGGAGGGTCAGATATAGAAAGAACACGCCCGTCAGTATCGCCGCGGGGCGCACGCTCCTGCTGCAGACTCTGCGCAAGGCCGGAGACGTCATACCTGCACAAGTCAGAACGAAAAGCAGAATCCCTGCGGTGAGGGCCGCCATCGCCGCAGGCTTGGGACGGTCAACGGTATTGTACAGCTGCTCCGCCTGCCATACGGTATTGGTGGGAAGATTGTCCGCTCCGCATTTTTCCTCCTGCCACATCCGTAGCTTCGCAAGCACTTCCGAAGCCCCGTCATAGTCCCCGAGAACCACATCTTCCCGCACCAGTCCCAACACCTTGCGGACAAAAAGCCATTCTCCGCTGTCCATGTCAAATGGAAGCGTATCCGTCGATGCGTACCACATCACTGTCCCATCCTCTCCTACGTATGGGAAAATCCTGATTATAGACCATGTAGCGACCATACTCACCACCTGAAACAGTTCCTCCTCCGGATTCAGATCCGTCAGAGGCAGCCGTCCGCGGCCCTTCACCTCTATCATCGGCTCCCGTTTCCAGCTGTCGTAGTAGAACATCCAGCCGGAAAGCACCTGTTCCGGAGTGAGTCCCCTGTATGACTGACGTCCGGTAAGTTTCATAGTGAATTCGCGGGCGAGAGTCCGGACGGAGGTAACCCGGTCGTTGTAATAGACATACAGTTCTCCGAAATCCTCTGCAAGGTCTTTCGGAAGTGTCTTGGGAACATCTTCGCGGTCCGATGAGCAGGATGCCAGCAGAAGTGCTCCGGCACAGACAGCTATCCCTTTAGAGACTCTCCTCAGTGCAGTACGGAAACTCCCCGAGGGATTGAAGAAATGCAGTATCATGCTTCCTATCAGTAAAATAAATCCGGTATAGGTCAATGCAATGCCCCAGGTGTCCCTGCTCACTGACAGAGTCGTCCCCTGCAGATCGGTATCGTAGGACGCCTGGTAGAAACGGTATCCGCGGTGACGGCATATCCGGTTCATCGACACCTCCCGCTCCAGTTCCTGCCCGGCATCGTGTATGACGATAAGGCTGCGGTAATCCATAGGGGCGGTTGTCCCGCGGTAAAAGTCTATCTTAAATTCCTTCAGGGAGACATCGAATGGCAGTGCCTTGGTGCTCCCGTCATCACAATCAAATGTTCTTACAGTTTCTCCGTCCGTGCGCAGATGCAGGGTCCCATTCTCCCCCACGAGAAATGTCATGAGCGCCCCCATGAGTATGAAGACAAATGACAGGTGCATGGCGCTGACCGCCAAGGGAAGAGTATGGCCGCAGCGTACAATGGCAACTGTGCATGCAGCCACGGCCAGCACCCACAGCAGGGCAAATACCGGCGAGCGGTATATGTACTCAAAAACAACCCCGCTACCGCAGGATTTCTCCAGTACGGTAGCGAGGATCAGAATTGCAGTCAGGACTGCAGCTGCCCCGAATGCAGTGTATTTTACTATCTTGTCCAATTGCTTAGATGGCTTCAATGAATTTTACAACAGCATCGCGGTCCTCCTTGCTCAACTCGCGGAACTTCTCTACAGACTGGCGTGCGTGACTCTGCGCATTGCCGTGCCACATGATGGCCTCTACCACGTTACGGGCACGGGCATCGTGCAGGCGGTCGCTGTGTCCAGAACATATCAGGGACAGGCCTCTGCCCCAGAGAGGGGTCGTGCGGCACCATCCGCCGCGGATATCGTTCTGCATGAAAAGCTGGTGCTGGATCAAGTCGCTGTAAGGCCAGATAGTCTGGTTGGGATATTTCGGCAGCTCTGTATCGCCGCGGGCGAAAAAGTTATTGGGATCGTTGAACTCGTCAGGTCCGGTAGTCCATGAAGGACGGTGGCAGGTGGCACAGCCGATTTCGCGGAAAAGCTGACGGCCGCGCTGTACATCCTCGTCATCAAGGTTTCGTGCGGCAGGTACGGCCAGGCCGCGGTGCCAGATCATCAGGTCGGTATACTCTTCATCGCTCATTTCAACGGGAAGGTCCTGGGCCATCAGGAAATTGTAGATATCGGCCTCTACGTCACCGGTACGCCATCTGTCCTTGGCTTCGGGATACTTTGTCTCGAAGTTATCCAGGAAGGCATAGAAGCCGTTCTGAACATCGGGATCCTGGGAAGCAGTAGTGGCGTATGCCGCGGTCATATAGTGGTAGCGGCGGTCGCTGCGGGTAACATTGGTGATGTTCCAGATAGCATTGGCACCGGGACCATCCTGCAGAGCGCCGCGGGAGAGGGCGTAGGTAAAGCGGAATGGATGCTGCTCGCCATCACCCTGAAGAGTGTTTGAATACTGCTTCACCCACTCGCCTCCGGAGAAAAATGCCGGATTGATAGGGATGCCCATAGCCTCTTCCTTTGCGTACTGGGCCTTCAGGGAATCGTCGGGGATGGCGTCCAGCAGACCTGTGCCGTAGATGCCGATAGTGGTCTCAAGCCGTACACCTACCTGGGAATGAGGGATGTCCTTGCCGCCGGACTGGATAGGCACGTAGAAAGCGCTCTCCGGTATGGTCACTTCCGGATAGATGAGCTCATATGTTTCCCCATCCGGAAACTTGTTGCCCCATTCGTCCACGTATGTGAGCCACTGGATGGTTATCTGGTCCTCATCCAGAGGGGCCTTGAAAGGCTCCACCGCCGCAGTCTGAGGCATGCCGGTGAGGGAAGACAGATAAGCATCGTTGCTCTTGTCATAGACTACCAGCAGATAGCCGTTGCCCCAGTCGTCCCAGCGGTAGCGTTCCATGCGCTTGCCGTGACCGTATCCGGGGTGGCAGGCCTGACAGGAATTGCGGATGTAGAGCGGACCGAGACCGTCGAAAGGCTCGGCGGTCTGGGTATAGGAGCGCTCAAAGAAATACTCGCCGTATTTGAACCGGTCAGTGAGACCGGCTTTTTCTACGGCAGGAGCAGGGTCCTCAAATGCCGATGCAGATGAGTTGAATGTAGTTCCGAGAAGACCTCCGGCGTATATCTCGGGATTAACATCAGGATCCGTTCCGTTGTTGTCAGGATCCTTGCCGTTGGGGTCTTCATGGCAGGCTGTCAAGGCAATGGCTGCGGCTGCCAGAAATGAAAGGTATCTGAATTTCATAGTTTGTTACTCTACGTTGCGTACGGCATCCTTGGCCTGGCCGAGAACCTCGTCGAGAGCCTTGCAGGCCTCGCTTGCCTCACCGGCCGAAGGGTCGTTGATATTGTTGACGAAAGGAGCTTTCATGGCCTGAATCTTGGCGAGAGCATTGTCGATAGCGGCCATCACCGCATCATCCACAGTCTTGTTGTGCTCAGCCAGGAAGCCGTGAAGGGAATTGGCCTCGTCACGGTTTCCCTCGATGCCGCCCATATAGACGCTCTGGATGCTGATTATATTGTCATAGAAGTCCTGAATCGACTTATGGCTGTAGGGAGACTCGATATAGTTGGGGTCCTCTCCCGAATAAGGCTTGCCTATCTTCATGGTGCCCACCTCGTCGGCGATGGTCTTGCAGCCGTCGATAATAGCCTCCATAGCCGAGGTCATGCTGCTGTAGGAACTTCCGGGCTTGCCGGCATTGAGCATATTGTCTCCGTATGAGGAAGTCCCACCGTTGACAGTGTAAGGGAGCTCAAGCTGGTCAGCCACTTTTTCCAGACGCTCTGCAGCGACTCCGTCTTCACCTGCCCAGCCGAGTTCCATCTGCCAGCAGCGGTTGCGCAGGTCGCCTGCCACTGCAGCGGCATAGATGAGATGCAGTTCATTGATATCGGCGACATTCTTAGGACCGCCGTTCTCAAAAAGGATGTACTCGATGCCATGGAAACCCAGAACGGTGTTGCCGAGATTGTCACCGGCAAACTGATCGCCGCCCTCGCCGTTCATGGCATTGATCTGGTCAGTGTTGCTCAGAGCCATATTGAGGGCGTCCACATCGAGAGGCCATGAGTCGATATGAGGGTCCACTCCGAAATCCGTGGCCGGTCCGAAAAGGAAGGCCTCACTTTTTTCCCACCAGGCGCGGGCTTCAAGGAATTTCTCGCAGGTGGCCTCCAAGGTAGCCTGGGACTTGTCTTCCTTGAGCTGCTGCAGCAGAGTCTCCAGCTCGGCCGTTGATGTAGAAAGAGCCTCATAGGTAGGAATTACAGTTTCGTTGACAAAACGGTCTGCTATTTTGGCGAACTGCTCATCGTAGGGGTTGGTGATGTCCGTCTCTCCTCCGTTCTGCTCACAGGATGCGGCGCTGGCAAACACCAATGCAGCGGCCGCGAAATAGATAAACTTTTTCATTTTTCCTTTACGTTATTTGTTTGTTAATGTATCTGCTATTTGAAAAATCCGGCGTAGGCTATGCCTATCGAAACCGACGGCTCGTCAATATACTGACTCTTCAGGAACCGGTGGGAATATTCGGCCTTTATGACGATCTCGTCGATAGGATAATAGTTGATACCCACAGCGATACGATGCTTGTCCGTCCACGGATAATCTGTAGTGGCCGGAGCCGGGATATAGGAATCATAATACTCGTACCGCCCGAAGACATAGAATTTCTGTTTCCCGGAAAGCTTGTTCACAGCAGAGAAAATGTCGTAACCGGCCTCTACCCCGCCTGCCATTGCGGCCTGCCCCACAAGAGTATGCTTGTAGGGAGACTCCGTACTGTTCATTGACGAACTGTTCCAGGCGCCTATCAGCTGTGCGTCCTTAAGATATCCGTAATCGTAATTGCCCCTGACTACAAGTCCGTGTCCCTGATACTCGAAATCGAAGGCTCCTATCATCACCGTGCCCTTTACTCCGGCATAGCGGGAACGCTCCTCAGTCACTATATCATTGTTGAAACTGTTGCCGATATAACCGCTCAGGCTCATCCGCAGACCCTTTACCGAGTAATTGTCCACTCTGAACGCTCCGGCAAGATGATTTGCGGGCTTGAACTCGTAGGGTGAGGCCGAGCCTCCGTGGACCCATTCTGAATTACTGAAAAACACTGAGTTAAGTCCCGGCAGCAGCTGAACCTCATACCTCCAGTCCCCTGCGCGGCCCCACAGACTGATACCGGTTTCGTGCCAGGTGCAAGGAATGATGGTGTTCTCGCCCTCGGGACGATAAGCTGTGAAAAACTCCGTCGGCAGATGCTTGTTATTGGTCGCACCGACCGGCACCACGATATGTCCCATTCTCAGATTGAGTTCCGGCATGAATTCCTTCTGTATCCAGAACTGCTCCAGAGCCACCTCTCCTCCCCTCTCTATCTCCCTCTCGAACTCACCGGCTTCCTCGTTCTCCATCTCCACTGCAGCCTCTACACCCCCATGCTCGAATTCAATCTCAGTTCCCAATGTCCATCCTTTGCCGAAATCATAGCCCAGCATAATTACCACGTGCGGCAGATCAAAGCGTGCATGACCCTTCGAATCGCGGTAACTGTCAGGGAACTGATATCGGAAAACATTGTCACTGTAGAAATTATATGTTCCCACGGCCTCACCGTAGCCACCTACTGTCAGACGGGAAAATGCCTTGGTCCACTTGCTTTCCTGCCTTGCAGACGTATCCGCCGCTGCGTATGCTTCGGCCAAGACTTGCGGCGCCCACATACCTGCGGCAGTCAAGACAGTGATTGTCAGAACTATTGTCCTTAATTTCATACTTATTGCCTTTACAGAATTTACGGCTGCAAAGGTACCGCCGGCCGCTCAGGCGGACAATCACAACAAGTTGGTATTTCCGATGCAAAACCTAACCATTTTTTGCAGCAGCGGCAGTCATCCGTAAAACCGTCACCTACCCCAGTAAAACAGGTATCCGTTTTAAAACATATACCGCTATCTTTGCAGCATGAAAAAGATACTGGTAATATCATCGAGCCTGCGCCGCAACAGTAACTCCGACGCACTGGCAGAGGCCTTTGCCAAAGGTGCGGCTGAGGCCGGCAATGAAGTTGAGACTATTACATTAAAGGGAAAGGAACTGCATTTCTGCACGGGCTGTCTGGCCTGCCAGAAAACTCAGAGATGCGTTATCGCAGACGATGCACCGGCCATCGTGGATAAAATGTATGCGGCGGATGTCATCGCTTTTGCAACCCCCATTTACTATTACGGGATGAGCGGTCAGTTGAAGACTCTTCTCGACCGTGCCAATCCGCTGTTTACCACGGATTATCATTTCCGGGACATCTATTTCCTGAGTTCGGCCGCCGAGGAGGATCCCAAGACTCCAGAACGCGCCGTCACAGGATTAAGCGGCTGGATCGAATGCTTTGAGAACGCCAGGTTCGCTGGTTCTGTATTCGCCGGAGGCGTGAATGCCCCGGGGGAAATAGAAGGGCATGCGGCAGTGGAGACGGCATACAGGATGGGAAAGGCCGTCTGACGGGTCTTAATTTCTACGGACAATCCACTCCCATACAGGCATCGCTACTATTCGCGATATTAAACTGCCGATAATTAGGCAAAATATACTGATTTCACTGCCGATATTACAGGAATCTTTTGGATATCCTACTTCCGTGAAAGATCCTGCAAGTATGATTTACCGTTTCTGCAAGACTTTTTATATCAGTTCCGCAGTCGCTGGCAGAACTCCGACGGCGTAACCCCCTCCTGCTTCTTGAACATCCGGCTGAAATGCTGGGGGTATTCGAAGCCGAGGCGGTCGGATACTTGGGAGACGGTTTCCCCTGCCGCCAGCCCGTTCTTGGCAAGCTGGATGACGAACTGGCGGATGTGGTTGCTCGCCGTGTCTCCGGTGGTTTTCTTGATGACATCGCCGAAATAGTTGGGCGACATGCAGAGTTTGTCGGCGCAATACTGCACTGTGGGCAGGCCAATGGTATACTGGAGGCTGTCTTCGAAATAGTCGCGGAGCAGGCGGTCGAAGCGGACGAGGATGTCGGAGTTCTCTATTTTCCGGGTGACGAACTGGCGGTTGTAGAACCGCTGGCAGAAGTTGAGAGCCAGTTCGATGTAGCCCACGAGGATGGCCCGCTGAAGTTCGTCCGGCTTCTTGCCCAGTTCCTCGCGTATCTGACGCATCAGGGAGGCCAGGATGTCGTGCTCCTCTTCGGTCATGTGCAGGGCCTCGTTGATACGGTAATCGAAGAAAGAATACTCCCGGATGCGCTTTTCAAGAGGGAAGCCGTGCAGCAGGTCCGGGTGGAAAAGCAGTGCCCAGCCCGTCAGCATCACCTCCTCCCCATTGTCCTCCTTGCCGCCCACCTGTCCGGGAGCCACGCAGATTACCGTACCCTTCTTGTAATCATACTTGCCGCAGCCGTATGCCAGGTCTATCTCCGCCTCATCGTGGAAGAAGATGCCGTACACACCGTAATCATTCAGGCTGTGGCGCACGGGCGACACCTCGGCATAGTCAATGACGCTGACCAACGGGTGCTGCTCCTCTGCGCCCACATAGCGGGCATAGTCATTGACCTTCCTTACTTTCAGTATCTTGCTCATTGCTCTGTCTGTTAAAGTGATACAAAGATAAAGCATTTCACGGACAATAGGTTGCGCAGAATACAATTTCCGTAAAAATGGTACGCTTCCCCCATTTATGGTTACGGCATTCCGCATTGTTCCGGTGTAATTTTGCATCGGATAAAAACGAGAAGAACAGCATGGAGCAGAAAACAGCATTACCTGAAAATTTGTGCGCGGACGAGGGGGTTGTCTTCATCACGGCCCGCCACCACGTTACGCCGCAGCAGCTCTTGCGCTGTTTCATCTACGGAGAGACTTCCATACCCTTGGAGGCTAACGAAGTTGAAATTCTAAAAGGGCTGTCCGGCACGGCTGATAGGTTTGGATAAATAAAAAGTAAGAATATGGACAGACGCGATTTTATAAAAAGTGGTCTTCTCGCCGCAGCCGTAGGAGCGGTGGGCGGTCCGAAAGTCATTGCGCAGGAAGCCGAAAGGCAGGTGGCGAGGGAAGAGATGTCGAAAGACATTCTCAATTACAATCCGCAGATGCAGTACCGCCCGATGGGGCGCACGGGTGTGAACGTATCGGCACTGGGCTTCGGGATGCTGCGCCTGCCGATGAAGAACGGGCACGTGGATTTCGACCAGACCACACCGATGGTGCGCCGTGCCATTGAGGGCGGCGTGAACTACATAGATACGGGGCGCGTCTATCTCGGCGGCGAGAGCGAGCAGGCGGTGGGCAAAGCCCTTGCCGGGGGCTGGCGCGACCGGGTATATGTCACGTCCAAGATGCCGTGGTGGGAGATGCAGTCGGCGGATGACTTCGAGAAGTTCTTCGACCAGTCGCGCCGCACCATCGGCACAGACGTCATCGACTTCTACCATATCCACATGATCATGCACCGCGCGTGGAAAGACTACGTGCTGCCCTACAAGCTCATCGAGAAGATGGAGCGGCTGAAAGCGCAGGGCAAGATACGCTTCATGGGCTTCTCCTTCCACGACAGCCTGCAATTGTTCAAGCAGGTGGTGGAATACACGCCCGCCTGGGACTTCTGCCTCATCCAGCACAACTACCTGGATTACGAATACGAGGCGGGCGTGCTCGGCCCGAAATTTGCCGCTGCCAACGGCATGGGACTGGCGGTAATGAAGCCGGTACGCACGGGATTCCTCGCCAATCTGCCGCAGGTGATGCGCGACGAGCTTGCCTCCACGGGCATCCGTAAGCCCGACACGGAATGGGCGTTGGACTACCTGTGGGACATCCCCGAAGTCAGCGTGGCAGTGAGCGGCATGGGCAGCATGGCGGATGTGGAGGAGAACCTGAAGTACGCCGCCAAAGCCCGCCCCAACATGCTCACCCCTGCCGAGCGCGAGGCGTTGGGAGCTGCCATCTATGCCTACCGCCACGCACCGGGCCACATCGACTGCACGGGCTGCTACCAGTGCATCCCCTGTCCGCACAATGTCGCCATCGGCTACATCTTCGCCTACGTGTACAACAACTACATCCTGCACAAAAACAAAGAAAGGGCAATGGCGGATTACACCGTCTCGATGTCGCCCGTCCAGCGCGGCGACCCGGCATCCTCGTGCGTAGCCTGCGGCGAATGTCTGACGAAGTGCCCGCAGCATCTGGACATTCCTAACCTATTGGCGAAAGTGAAGGAAACGATGGGAAAATAATAAGTTGATACTAAAGCAATCATTAAAATGCAACAATATGACAATCAATGAATTCAAAGACTATGTAAAGACAGGGCATGCTCTTAGTACCGAGGAAATACATCTGTTTATGGACGAGATGAGCAATGCCGCACGTCGTATCACTTTCCGGTTGAATACGGCTTATCACACCCCGGCAGAAGTACGCACACTCCTTTCGGAGTTGTTCGGCTATGAGGTGCCTTCATCGCTACGTGTTTTTCCACCGTTCTATACAGACTTCGGTAAGAACATCACCGTCGGTGAGAATGTCTTTATCAATGCCTGTTGCCATTTTCAGGATCATGGCGGCGTTGTCATTGGCGACGGATGTCAGATAGGACACAATGTCGTGTTCGCCACTCTGAACCACGGTTTGTCGCCCGAAGACCGCAAGAACACTTATCCAGCACCGATTGTGTTGGGCATGAATGTGTGGGTCGGCTCAAACTCGACTATCCTGCAGGGCGTGACCATCGGCGACAATGCGGTCGTGGCTGCTGGAGCTGTCGTAACTAAAGATGTACCGGCCGATGTAGTGGTCGGTGGAGTCCCGGCAAAGATTATCAAGAAAATCCGATATTGACAAGTTTATAGAAAGGAGGCATATATGAAAAATCCCATTGATGCTGTTGCTCACATCAAGCACGCTGGGCAATATGGCTGCACGCATCCCGGAATGGCTGGGAGAATTAGGAGCAGAGTAATGGTCCGGAATCAATTAGCCGCATTATTATTTATGTTCGGACTGCTTTCATGCGGCGGTACAGAGAGAAACGCCAGCCGGGAGGCATACGACAAGCATATCGCTTCCGCGCATTTCCAGAAATACAAGCAGGGGACGCTGCACATGGTCAAGTCGTTGGAACTAATAGACCAGACACCGCTCAACCCTGCCAACCGACTCTACAACTTTATAAAATAATATATTCAACACATGAAAAAGATACTGTTTTTATTATTCATAGCAACAATGATTAATATTCAAGGAATTATGGCACAGGAAAAGATTACACAGACAACGGAAGCGGACGGAAAGGCCGCTTTCCAGCGGGAAATGATTTTCCCCATCGGCGAGCCGAACACCGCTTACGCCAAGTATTTTATCGGCAACAGCTATCTGGCTCCGATATCCAAGGAGCAGATACCTTTCAGCAATGTCACTTTCGAGCCGGGATGCCGCAACAACTGGCACATTCACCATGCGACTAAAGGCGGCGGACAGCTGGTTTGCGCATCTCGCCTTTGAGGTGCCCGGAGAAAACACGTCCAACGGATATGCGGATATGTTTTTGTGAGGGACCTTGCACCGCTCCCCGATTTTCTCTACAGATTTGCGATGGATATTTTGTAGTAAAGAAAAAACTTTGTACTTTTGCACCGACAGAGTCCACCACGCTTCTTGCTTAGCACAGCGTACCAGGGTGGAACTTTTATTTTATACAGGTATGAAGTATTCCAAACAACCCCTCACCATAGAACAGCAAACTTCTTTGCTAAAAGACCGTGGGCTTTCCATCGGTGATGAAGCCGCTGCCCGAAAGATATTGGATACCATCAGTTATTTCCGGCTTGCCAACTATTTCCGGCCGATGGAAACGGACAAGCAATCCCACCAGTTCAAGCCGGGAGCCACTTTTGAGAATGCCGTGCGGCTCTACGATTTCGACGCATCCTTGCGCGAACTGCTGTTCAAAGCCATCGCCCGGATAGAAATCGCCTTGCGCACGAAGATGATACATCATTTCTCGCTGGCACACGGTGCGTTTTGGTTTGCGGACAAATCGTTGTCGAGGGAAGAGAGGTTATTTCAGGAAAACATCGGCAGCGTGGAGCGCGAGTTGCACCGCACGAAAGAGGATTTCATCAAAGAACATTTCAAGAAATATGACTGTCCGCCTTTCCCCCCTGCATGGAAAACCTTGGAAGTGGTGTCGTTCGGTGCATTGTCGAAAATGTATTACAACTTCAGTGACATAAAAGTAAAGAAGAACGTTGCCCGCAGTTTTGACCTGCCACAGCACAAGATTCTTGAAAGCTGGGCAGCCAGTTTGGCGGCATTGCGTAACTGTTGCGCCCATCACGCCAGGATGTGGAACCGGAACTACCCCGTTACGCCCGCCATTCCCGCCAAGTTAAAGAACGCCTGGATAAGCAATACTGCCGTAGCAGACAACAAACTATACATACAGCTATGTTGCATAGCCTACCTGTTGAACAATATACATCCCGAAAATACATTCACGCAAACGTTGAAAGAACTGATTGCTGCTTATTCCAACGTGGATGTCATAGCGATGGGGTTCCCACCCGACTGGGAAACAGAATCTTTATGGCAGTAAACGACAGCTCCTGCCCGATGCCGTACTGAACATTTTCTCAGTATTATGCTCATCGCTTTTCGGTAAAACTTATAAGCAAAGCAAATTCTGTGAAAATGGTACAGATTGCCGTCCTATGGTTATGTAAAGCATCCTTGTTCCGGTATAATTTTGCATCGGACAAAAAAGAATAACCATGAGGAAAGCAATCGTAATAACCGCCGCCGCACTGGTATGCAGCCTGTCCGCGACGGCACAAACAGAGGAAAATATGAACAGAATCGAAGTATGCAAACAGAATTACCGCACCCTGTTCGGCGGCGAGGCCCTGACCGGGCAGGGCACGGACCCGGAAATGATGGACATCCTCCAGAAGTTCATCTTCGGCGAGGTATTCCAAACTGGCGAATTGACGCTGAAACAGCGCGAAATGATTACCTGCATCACCCTCGCCACGATGCAGACACTCCCTCAACTGAAAGCCCATGCCGGAGCGGCGCTCAATGTGGGCGTTACCCCGGAGGAACTGCGAGAGGTGATGTATCTCACCGCCCCGTTCATCGGCTTCCCAAAAATGCTGAATGCCGTGGCGACGGTCAATGAAGTATTTACGGAGCGGGGTATCTCCCTGCCGTTGGAGAAGCAAGGCAAGGTAACAGAGGAAACACGCCACGAGACGGGCAAAGCCATTCAGGACAAGCACTATCCGGGCGGCATCGCCTCGGTGATGGAAGGCGTGCCCGGCAACATGGGCAAAGATGTGGAGCAGTTCCTCACGGACTATTTCTTCGGCGATATCTATAGCCGCGGAGCACTCGACCTGCGGACCCGCGAACTGCTCGGCTACTGCGTCCTGACCACCCTGGAAGCCGAGAGCCAGCTCCACTCCCACTATCACGGCAACATCACCGCCGGCAACTCTCCCGAAATCCTGACCGCCGCCGTCATCCAGTGCCTGCCCTACATCGGCTTCCCTGCCGCCATCAAGGCGTTGCGTATTATCAAAGAGGAAACGGCGGATGCGGACGGTAAGGCCGCTTTCCAGCGGGAAATGATATTCCCCATCGGCGAGCCGAACACCGCATACGCCAAGTACTTCATCGGCAACAGCTATCTGGCTCCGATATCCAAGGAGCAGATACCTTTCAGCAATGTCACTTTCGAGCCGGGATGCCGCAACAACTGGCACATTCATCATGCGACTAAAGGCGGCGGGCAGATGCTGGTCTGCGTAGCAGGAAAAGGCTGGTATCAGGAAGAGGGCAAGCCTGCCGTACAGATGCTTCCGGGCGATGTCATTCACATCTCGGCAAATGTAAAGCACTGGCACGGAGCAGCGGCTGACAGCTGGTTCGCGCATCTCGCTTTTGAGGTTCCCGGAGAAAACACGTCCAACGAATGGCTGGAGCCCGTAACCGATGAAGAATACAACCGGTTGGAAGAATAATCATGACACTCGAAGAATTCAAGGATTTCGTGAAGACCGGCAAGCCGCTTGATACGGAAGAGATACATCGGTTCATGGACAGGATGGGCGGGGAGGCACGGAAAATCACTTTCCGGCTGAACTCCGCCTATCATACTCCGGAGGAAATCAGGGACATCCTTTCCGAGCTTTTCGGGAAAGCTGTCCCCTCCACGCTCCGTGTGTTCCCGCCGTTTTATACCGATTTCGGCAAGAACATCGAGGTGGGCGAGGATGTGTTCATCAACGCCTGCTGCCATTTTCAGGACCATGGCGGCGTGCGCATCGGGGACGGATGCCAGATAGGGCACAATGTGGTGTTTGCCACACTAAACCATTTCCTGGAGCCGGAGAAGCGCAAGATGACCCATTCCGCGCCTATCGTCCTGGGGAAGAACGTCTGGGTAGGCTCCAATGCCACTATCCTGCAAGGCGTGACCATCGGCGACAATGCCGTGATAGGTGCCGGGGCGGTCGTTACGGGCGACATACCGGCCAATACCGTCGCAGTTGGCGTCCCGGCAAAGGTGATCAAGCACATATCCGTAAAATAAGTTTATCTTTGCATGACTATTTTACGGAAACATGAAAACAGCAGAACGCATCATCCTCATAGCCCTCGCTGCATTTGTCCTTAGCAGTTGCCGTGGTTCATCAGAACAACCATCTGATACAGACACTCATCCGTATGCCGAAGCCGCAGAAGCCGTCACTTCTTACGAAGGTACCGAGATTCTTGCCCATGCCGCTGACAGCACCCGGGAAATCCTGATGGAAACGGAGATATTCGCCATCAAGGGTGCCGACACGCTGAGACTCGACCGCTACTTTCTGTCAGGAATAGAGCAGACTGACTCCCCTGTGGTAGTATTCGTATTCGGCGGAGGTTTCAGGTTCGGCGAAAGGTACTCCGAAATGTTCGTGCCTTACTTCGAGTTTCTGGCCCGCCACGGCTGCACGGTCGCTTCGATAGACTACCGCACCATGCTGGGCCGGATAACCTTCGACGGACGCCCCTCCCCCGTAGATTTCATGAATATCCTCCAGTCTGCCATTGACACAGCCGTTGTGGACCTGTACGACGCGACGCGGTACATCGCGCAGCAGCGGGAGGCCTGGGGCATTGACCCTGAGAAAATTGTCATCAGCGGCTCCAGCGCCGGGGCCATCACCGTCCTGCAGGCCGAGTACTACCGCTGCAACAGCCACAGCCTGGCGGCCCGCCTCCCGGGGGGATTCCGCTACGCGGGGGTGATATCCTTCGCAGGAGCAATCTCCGACAAGCAGAAGCTGCACTGGCAGACCCTTCCCTGCCCCGTCATGCTCTTCCACGGCAATGCCGACGGCATCGTCCCCTTCCGCAAGGCCCACCTTCCCTTCCTCGGCGGCCTCTGGGGCTCGGAGACCATAGCCCGGAACCTCGAATCCCTGGACTCCCCCTGTCATTTTTACGAGATAGACAATGCCGGACACGAGATAGCCTCCCTCCCCATGACCCGCAACCTCTACGACATCGCGGCCTTCCTCTCCCGCCAGGTCATCGACGGCAAGCCGCTGTCGGTCCATACGCTGGAGACTGTTCCCGGAGCTCCGGCCGCCAAGAAGAGATTTACCGTCATCGACTATATCAGGAACAATACTTAAATATTTGAAAATATGAAGCCCACATCCGCCATCATACTGGCCGCAGTCCTGACTGCCTCCTGTGCAGCAGACCGTGATGCCGACAGAGCCAGAAGCACCGCGAGTGCCGACAACCTCAGAATGTACACGGAAGCCATCTCCCACGACTCCTGCCAGGGACGCAAGCCGTTCTCAGAAGGAGCGGCGCGTGCAGTCAGCTACATTGCCCGGCAGATGGAGGAAATCGGGCTCAGACCTTATCAGGACGGCTCCTATTTCCAGCAGGTCGGCGTCAAGTCTACGAGGTTCCGCTGCACCGGTCCCATGAGGATAAGCACTCCCAAGGGGCGGATGTCTCTGAAATGGCAGGAGGAATATGTCGCCTTTTCGGCCCGCGACGAGAGCCGGATAGACATAAAGAACGCGGAACTCGTGTTCGCCGGATACGGGATAGTGGCTCCGGAATACGGCAAGAATGATTTCAGGGGTATCGACAATCCTCAGGACAAGGTCGCCCTGGTGATTGTCAATGATCCGGGGCTGGACAGCGACGACACGGAGTATTTCAACGGGGACAATATGACGTACTACGGGCGATGGACGTACAAGCTCGAGGAGGCTGCCAGGCAGGGACTCAAGGGGGTACTCATCATCCATGAGGACCGCGGGGCAGGATACGGATGGTCGGTAGTAAGGGCTTCCGGCTCCGCGAAAATGTATGTGGACGGAGATACGGCATATCACTGTCCCCTGAACGGATGGATCAGCAATGGAGCCGCAGCCAGGCTGCTGGCAGACAACGGCTACGACCTGGCGGAGCTCGTCGAGGAGTCCAAGTCTCCGGAGTTCAAGCCTGTCCCGTTGAATTCCACCGTCAGCGTCTCAATGGAGCTGACCTTTGACAGGCAGAAAAGTCCCAACGTTATAGGCTATATCCCCGGCAGCGGGAATACCGACGAGAGCGTGGTCTACATCGCGCATTGGGACCATCTGGGCTACGGCACTCCGATAGACGGGGACAGCATCATCAACGGTGCTACTGACAATGCGGTCGGAGTGGCGTGGATGCTGGAGATCGCCAAGTGTTTCAACGCCCTGCAGGAGAAGCCCCGCCGCAATATCGTGTTCATCTCCCCTACCTGCGAGGAATCCGGATTCCTCGGTACGGAATACTATGTGGAGCATCCGCTGTTTCCGATAGAAAAGACCGTTGCAGTGATCAATCTGGATGTGTTCCCTCTCTGGGGCGAGAACAGCGACGTCACCATCACCGGATACGGCCATTCGGACTTAGACCGGACAGTAGCGGAACTGGCAGAGAAATACGGACGCTACGTCATGCCCGACCCGGATGCGTACAACGGAATGTTCTACCGCTCGGACCATTTCCCCTTCGTGAAGAAGGGCATTCCGGCCATGTTCGCCAAAGGCTGGAACGACAACCGCATCCACGGCAAGGAATGGTCCAGGGAACAGATAGCGCGCTACTGGGCGGAAGTCTATCACAAACCTACCGACCAGACCCGTCCCGAGGACGATTACAGCGGCCTGCTCCAGGAGGTACATCTGTTCTTTGACCTCGGATATGAGCTGGCTCAGGGGACCGGCTATCCACGGTGGAATCCGGGCTCTGAGTTTGCGGGGGTACTGGAGAGGTAAAAAAAAGTGATGCCTATAGCACCCCGACATTCTTTATAATTTCAAGAAGCTCATTGGGCGTAACGACTCTCGTGTTGACTGGAAAATGCCGGATATTACCGGTTACGAGATACGAATCCTCCCGGGACATCGCCACCTCGTAAAAGACCACATCCTTCTCGTCCTTGACCAATCCCGAAATCGCAGACCTTTTAGAATCCACACCGCCCTTGACTACAAGGTCAATTACTGCTGCAATATCATCCTCTGCAAACCTGAATCTGGGCCTGCGCAACACTTCCCTATATTCGGCAACAATCTCCGCATTGAACATAGGTACAATGTCCCCGTTCACAAGATGCTCCAAAACTCTCACCGTAGCCGAATCTGGGCGCACGGCAAGCATGGCAGACACCAGAACATTGGTATCTATGACTACATATATCTTCATCACTTACCTTCCCTTGTCAATCTTATCTCCTCGTTGATCTCATCGAGCGACATACCGGATATCCCGTTGTCCGCCGCCGACTTCCTCATATTGAAAAACGCCTTTCTGGCCTTCTCCCTGACATCGTCCATAGTATCAGCCTCAATGGCAAAAGGAATACTGCGTGTCCTGACCACCTGCCTGACATATACATTGAATGCGGTGCTGGCACTCATTCCGAACTCCTCGCAGAGACGGTCAAACTGCTCCTTCAAATCGGAGTCCAATCTGATAGTAAATGCTGACTGTGACATAATACGATAATTTTTCACAAAGATAGCAAAATGATATACAAATGCAACCAAAAATGATTTTTTATATTGACTGCCCGCAGTCTGTAATTGACCATTTTGAACATTACGCTGGAAAACAAATAGTTATGGAATCATGCGGACAACAGACAGAATGGTACGCCTGAGGCGTGTATTTCTTCAAATACGCCTGGAAGGTGCTGTGGCTGGGGTAGTCTGCGGTCTGCATATTTTCTCCAGGATGAGTCTGTTATCCGATGATCCGCGCACAATGTTGTCAGACAGTAATGTATGCGAAAAGCGGGATAACAGACACGAGGTAAATACACTCAGTCTGTAAATCGCGTAATTTGTGTAAGTTTCTATGAGACATTGGAATATGTGGAGTTGTGCTGAACAGACTGTGCCCGCACTGCGACATAGACGACAACATGACAAAGGAGATGTTCGATTTGCTATAAATGACTAACTTTGCAGAAAATGCCATACACCATGTTCGACATACAGTCACTTGATAAATATCGGGAAGACAACCGTCTCGAAGCCAAGAAAGCCAAAGGAGGACTTCCGCACAGCCTGTGGGAGACCTACTCCGCATTCGCCAACACCGACGGCGGCCTCATCCTCATCGGAGCCAATGAGCAGCAGGACGGCACACTCATACCCACCGGATTCACAGAAGAAGAAGTGCGGAAAATGAAAAAGCAGTTCTGGGACATCATCAACAACCGCCAGAAAGTCAGCGACAACATCCTCACCGACAAAGAAGTCTATCCCGAGCATCTTGACGGCTCGGTCATCCTTGTGGTCGACGTCCCCCGTGCCCAGCGCGAGCGCAGGCCCGTCTACATAGGCGGCGACATCTTCTCCGGCACATACAAGCGCAACAGCTCAGGTGACTATCACTGTACCAAAGGCGAAGTCCGCTCAATGCTGCGCGACCAAGGCTCGCAGACGGTTGATACCAAGATTCTGACCGGGATGAACCTCTCAGTCCTAAACCCGGAGAGCATCCTGGCATTCCGAATGAACCACCGGAACACTCAACTCAACCACCCTTGGAGCAACCTCACGGATGAAGAATTCCTCATCAGGATAGGAGCAGCGGCCATCAGCGACACTGACGGCAAGGCCCACCCCACAGGGGCCGGACTTCTCATGTTCGGCAACGAATACGAAATAGTCCGCGAATATCCCGACTATTTCCTTGACTTTCGTGAAATGGTAAATGACATCACCGAATGGACAGATCGTATCTGGTCTACATCAGGTGACTGGAGCGGCAACGTTTTCGATTTCTACCGCCGCATAGTTACCCGCATTGTCCAGGACCTCAAGGTTCCATTCCGTCTTGAAGGACTTTACCGTATCGATGACACGCCCCAGCACAAAGCCGTCCGCGAAGCCCTCGCCAACTGCCTCGTCAACGCCGACTACTACGGCAGAGGAGGAGTAGTGGTTCGCAAACACCGTGACCGTCTCGTCTTCGAGAACCCCGGCACCATCCGGATAGGCAAAGCTCTCATGCTCGAAGGCGGTCACTCCGATCCGAGAAACTCCGTTGTCATCAAGATGTTCTCAATGCTCCACATTGGCGAGCGGGCCGGCAGCGGCATTCACCGTATCATCTCCGCCTGGTCTGCCGCAGGCTATGATGCCCCTCTGATAACAGAGCGCATCGGAAACTTCGAGAGGACGACACTGACCCTGCCCTTGACACTTGCCGCCAAAAGTACCCAAGAAAGTGCCAAAAGTACCCAGAAAAGGGGTGTCCTGAAAACTTCAGAAGGTACCCTGAAAAATGCTCCTACAGATACTCTAATCGCCAAAAGTACCCAGAAAAGGGGTGTCCTGAAAACTTCAGAAGGTACCCTGAAAAAAGGTGTCCTGAAAAATGACCCCGTTAAGTTTGGAAAGACAGCCACCGCCATCATCAATGCCATCATTGTTCAACCTACGGTAACACGAGAAATGCTCGCAGAGCAGCTGAAAGTATCTCTCTCCACGATCAAGAAACACCTAAAGCGTTTCAAAGACCTTGGCCTGATAGAACGCATTGGCCCCGACAAAGGCGGTCACTGGAAAGTGAAAAAATAACATTCGACTTTAACTCGCGGGAAGCAACATAGTGATAGATTGTAAATTCAGCAAATACAGCATCACCTATGGATAAACATATAATACGAAATTGGTCCAAAAGCGACATTCCTGCTTTGGCCAAATATCTTAACAACAAGAAAATATGGGACAATTGCAGAGACAGTCTGCCATGCCCCTATACTGAAGAGGACGCGGCCCGATTCATAGAATCTACCAAATGTCAGAATGGACAGCATAACTACTGCGTCGAAGTCAACGGAGAAGCCGCAGGCAACATAAGTTTTATTCGTGGAACAGATGTGGAGCGCTATAATGCCGAACTAGGTTACTGGCTCGCAGAATGTTACTGGAACAGAGGAATAATGACCGCCGTGCTGCGACATACCATAGACGATTACTTCCTTAATACCGATGCAATACGTATCTACGCTAATGTATACGCAAACAATCCGGCTTCAATGAAAGTGCTGGAAAAGAATGGGTTCAGGAAATGCGGGATTCATGAAAAAGCGTGCTTTAAAAACGGAGAATTCATAGACTGTCATTACTTTGAACTGCTTAAATGAGGGGGTGGGATGAGGCCGCGCAAGGTAAATTTTAAAGTCTGTAATTGACTGATTTGAAAATTTCGCTGGAAAACAAATAGTTACGGAATTATGCAGACAACAGACTGAACAGTGCGCCAGAGCGCGTACTTCTTTAAATGCGCTTGGAAAGTGCTGTGGCTGGGGTAGTCTGAGGTCAGCACGTTTTCTTCAGGACGAGTCTGTTATCCGATGATTCCGTGTAAAGTGCTGTCATATAGCAATGTATGTGAATAGCGGGATAACAGACGCGCGGTGAAAGTCTTCAGTCTGTAAATCGCGTAATTCGTGAAAGTCTCTATGAGACATTGGGATATGTGGAGCTGAGTGTAACAGACTGTTTTGGGATGTCGAGGTTGGGGATGTTGAATGGTTATTTGGTTGGGATTAAGCCGCGCGGGGCGGCTTTTTCCCTGACCCTGCGCCGCGGGCGATCTTACATACGCCGGGGGACGCAGGATGTGCCGGGCTTTGCCCGGATTTTTTGCACCGTAAGAACATTCCGTAAGCAAGCTTCCGGACTGCTCTTCCGGCACAAAAAACGCCCGACTTTGCAGTCGGGCGCATCCTGCTTGTTGCGTCTGTGATCCGGTTGGGATTCGAACCCAAGACCCACAGCTTAGAAGGCTGTTGCTCTATCCAGCTGAGCTACCGGACCCGGAGTCATTCGGATGGGCTCGCACGCCTTGTTGTACTCTTTTAGGTACTGAGCGTCGCCTGTTTCCCGAATGCGGCTGCAAAGATAGAAAAATATTTACATTCCCAAATTTTTTCCATAACTTTACCAGCCTAACTTTAAAACACTGAGAGAATGGAAGAGAACAGAGAGCTGGGACTGGCGTGGGAGCTGGTTGAGAGGACGGGGGTTCATGTGTTTCTGACTGGTAAGGCGGGGACGGGCAAGACGACTTTTCTGAAAAGGCTGAGGGATGAGGGCACGAAGCGTATGGTGGTGCTGGCGCCTACGGGGATTGCGGCCATCAATGCGGGCGGTATGACGCTGCACTCGTTTTTCCAGCTGCCTTTCGCACCATATATTCCTGATACATCGTTTACTGCCGGCGGCGGAGCTCAGGCGGCAAGGTATTTCCGTTTCAGCCGCGAGAAGAAGAACATCATCCGGAGCATGGACCTGCTGGTGATAGACGAGATAAGCATGGTGCGCGCCGACCTGCTGGACTCGGTGGACAGTGTTCTGAGGCGTTTCGGGGACCGCAGCAAGCCGTTCGGCGGTGTACAGCTGCTGATGATCGGGGACCTGCAGCAGCTCGCGCCTGTAGTGAAGGACGAGGAGTGGGAAATGCTTAAAACGTACTACGACACCCCTTATTTCTTTTCCAGCACTGCCCTCAGCAAAACCGAATTCTGCACCGTGGAGCTCAGGAAGGTCTACCGCCAGAGCGACAGTCGCTTCCTGGACCTGCTCAACAGCATCCGGGACGGCCGTTGCGGGAAAGATGTGCTGAAGGCCCTGAACGAGCGGTACATCCCCGATTTTCATCCCAAGAAGGAAGACGGCTATATCCACCTGGTGACCCATAACCTCCAGGCCCAGCGCATCAACGACCGGGAGATGGACCTGCTCACGGGTCCCTCCTACTCTTTCCAGGCCGTCACCGAAGGCAAGTTCCCCGACTATGCCTACCCAGCCGACGAGATCCTGACCTTAAAGAAAGGAGCGCAGGTGATGTTCGTCAAGAACGATACCTCCGGCGAGCACCGCTACGTCAACGGCACGATAGGTGAGGTTACGGACATCTCGGAAGACATGATCGAAGTGCAGTGCCGCGACAGCGGAGCCACGTACACCATTCAGCAGGAGACATGGAGCAATGCCCGCTACGTCCTGGACGAGGACACCCGGGAGATCCGCGAGGAGGTCGAGGGCACCTTCCGCCAGTATCCGCTGAAGACGGCCTGGGCCATCACTATACACAAAAGCCAGGGCCTGACTTTCGACCGGGCCATCATCGATGCCCGCGCCGCATTTGCCCACGGCCAGACCTATGTGGCCCTGAGCCGCTGCCGGACCCTCGAAGGCTTAGTGCTGAGCTCTCCCCTCGCCTCCCGGACGGTCATAAGCGACAGTGCCGTGGAGGATTTTACCCGGCAGAGCAAGCTCACCGAACCGGATGCGGAGCGCATAGGGACGCTCCGGCGGCAGTATTTCCTCGACCTGCTGACGGACCTCTTTGATTTTTCCGGGATAGAGAAACCTCTGAGAAAATACATCCGGACAGCTGAAGAGCACCTCCAAAAGCTCTATCCCAAGCAGATAGCCGGTCACCGGGAGGCTTTGGAGCATTTTGCCGCAGAGGTGACGGAAGTTGCCCTGAAATTCCGCCCCCAGTACACCCGGATGGTAGAAAGTACTCCCGACGGCTATGCCTCCAGCTCCGTCCTGCAGGAGAGAATACGCTCCGGCGCTGAGTACTTCAGGGAGAAACTCGAGGCTCTCGGAGAGATATTCAACCCCGATTCCCGCCTGAGTTCGGACAACAAGGAGATAGAAAAGCTGCTGAGCCAGAGCATGGAGGAATTTTACGACAGTCTCCGCCTCCGGACCGCCCTCCTGGAATTTACCGCAGGCACCGGCTTCGAGACCTGCGCCTATCTCCGCAAGAAGGACCTGCTGTCAATAGAAGGGCCAGCTCCCACTCCTAAAAAGGCGAAATCCACCTCGGAGGAAAACAGGAAGGCGAAGGAGCAGAAAGTGGAGGTCCCGGCGGATATCCTGCATCCAGGGTTGTACAGTGCCTTGGTGGCCTGGCGCCGCTCGGAGGCAACAGCAAGGAATGTCCCGGCGTACGTCGTCCTTCAGCAGAAGGCCATCCTCGGCATCAGCAACCTACTGCCGCAGGACCTGCCGTCGCTGCTGCGGGTCCCGTATTTCGGCAAGGCCGGCGCGGAAAAATACGGGGAGCGTATCCTGGAAATGGTCAAGGAATACCTCAGCGGTGGAGTCAGCGCGGATAATTCAGTTGTCGACGTGAATACGGAAGGAGCGGGCACGGGTTTTGAAGAATAAAATGCTGTTTGGAACTTTTAAATGAAAATGATATGAGAAAGCTGTTAATGATCGTAGACCCGCAGATAGACTTCATAAGCGGAAGCCTGAAGGTGGAGGGTGCAAAGGAAAAAATGGACGCTCTTGCCGACTACATCCTCAGGACCGACGGGGAATACATCTGCAAGCTGATAACCATGGACCAACATCCCTACCGGCACTGCTCGTTCTACGAGAATGGAGGGCAGTGGCCGATGCACTGCGTGGTGAATACCATTGGCGCTGCCGTCTATCAGCCGATTATGGACGCCGTGTACAATACTCAGGGCGAGGTGAAGATGTTCCGCAAGGGCGAGAAGAAAAATTTCGAGGAGTACTCCATCTTCAAGAACCTATGTTCGGCCCGCCACATAGATTTCCTGCTCTACCGCCTGGACATCGAAGTGGTGGATGTCTGCGGTATTGCCGGAGATGTCTGCGTACTCAACACTCTCAAGGACGGCATCGCCATCTACGGCCGCTCTCCGCAGTTCAATGTGCTGGAGGAATACTGCCCCTCGATCGACGGAGGCACGGCCCTCCGGGAGTTTCTGGAGTCATAAAGTAAAATTGGGAGATTATTCTGTAATCCGGGTTGCGGACGGTACGGGCACGGAATGTAACTTTGCAGAAAAATTATCCATCGGATATGAAACGTATTATTCCAACCATCGCGGCGGCCCTGGCGGTATGCCTGACGGCCACTGCACAGAATCAGCAAGTTATGAACAGTAAAAAGACACTCGTGGCCTACTTCTCAGCCACCGGAACTACTGAGAGGGTTGCAAAACTTATTGCAGAAGTCACCGGCGGAGACCTTTACGAAATCACTCCCGTACAGGAATACACTGCCGCCGACCTCGACTGGACCGACAAGACATCCCGCAGCACTAAGGAAATGAACGACGCTAAGTCCCGCCCCGCCATCAAGGCAGACCTGCAGAACGCCGGCAGCTATGACGTAATCTACATCGGCTACCCCATCTGGTGGAACCTCGCGCCCCGCGCCGTTAACACCTTCTTAGAGACCTACGACTTCTCAGGCAAGACCGTCATCCCCTTCGCCACCTCCGGCGGCAGCGGCATCACCAACTCCGCCGCCCAGCTCAGGAAAGAGTATCCCGCACTTTACTGGCAGAGCGGCAAGCTGCTGAACAATTCCTCCAGGGCCGATATCGAAGCCTGGGTAAAATAACCGTACAACCACAAATCCTCCATTATGAGAAAGAATTTCGGAGCCAAACCCCTCACCTACCCCCAGCCGGTGTACATCATCGCCACCTACGGTGAGGACGGCACACCCGATGCCATGAACGCGGCATGGGGCGGTATCAGCGAACAGAACGAGATAAGCCTGTGTCTCAGCGCGGGTCACAAGACTGTCAAGAACATACTCAAACGCGGAGCATTCACGGTCAGCATGGCCGAGGCCGGACACATCACCGTCTGCGACTACGTGGGTCTGGTATCCGGCAACAACACCCCGGACAAATTCACCCGTGCCGGCTTCCACGCCGTCAAGTCGGAGTTCGTGGATGCACCTCTGATTGAAGAACTTTCAGTGGCGGTGGAATGCCGCATGAAGGACTACAATCCCGAGACCTGCATCCTGCGCGGCGAGATAGTCAACGTCAGCGTGGACGAGAGAGTCCTCACCCCCGAGGGCAAGGTGGATCCCGCAAAGGTCTCCCCTGTCATCTTCGACCCGTTCAACAACATCTATCTCAAAGTCGGAGAAAAAGTCGGCAACGCCTTCTCGGACGGACGCCGCCTCAAATAACCGGCAAGTGCTTAATGCAAAAGGCTGACCTCACCGGGTCAGTCTTTTTTGTTGAGACGGTTCTTCATGGAGGCGATAAAAGCGGAACTGATGATACCCGTGGGGATGGCAAGCATGGCAATACCGATGAAGCTGATGAAGGCGCAGAGAATACGGCCTATGGGAGTGACAGGATAGATATCACCGTAGCCGACTGTTGTAAAAGTGATGACGGCCCACCACATGCTGTCACCGATATTCTTGAATACTTCAGGCTGTGCTCCTTTCTCGACGAAGTAGACCAGTATCGCAGAAAAACAGATGATGATCAGGCAGGCGGTAAACGCAGTCAGAAGTTCGGAACGTACTGATTTCATCACTTTCAGGATGAGCTGGAAAGCAGTGGAATAGCGTATAAGCTTGAACACCACGAACACATACGGCAGTATGATGATATGGACGATCTCGGTATCCCAGTAGAAATAGGTCATTACAAACGGAATGACCGCCACCAAGTCCACAAGCCCGTAGAAAGAGAAAATATACTTCAGTCGGCTGCGATATGCAGACAGGCCGGGATAAAGCGCAGGCGCTGAATATATCCGAAGCAGATATTCAATCAGGAATACCAGCGAGGCGAAATGTATAAAACTCTGGAACAGCCAGCCGTACTGCTGGAATTCCTTGAAGGAAGACAGCACTACCGATGTGATGGAAAGCAAAATGAACAACATGGCCGTAAAACGGACTGCCCTGCTTTTCAAGAATTTCTGTACGATACCGATGCGTTTTTCCATAGCAACTTGTTACTTGTCCTACAAACTTACGCAAAATCTATGGAAAAACCTCCAAAATTCGGCAGATTAACGCAATGTAATCTGTAAATTAAGTAGTTAGGAGAAAATCGCGGAAGTTGGATAGAGGGCTGAATAGCGTTTCAAAGCGGATTGGAGAAAGAGAACGGTTTCCTAATCGTTACCCGTCAGAAATGCAGATTTAACACTCTCTGTCCCGTTTGCGCCGTTCTGCGTAGATTTGCTTGTCAGGGTTTAACTCGTTGATTTATAGTTTTGCAACCAAAAAAGAACGAGTATGACAAGGAGCACATTTCGCGTGCTGTTCTATGCGAACGGCAGCAAGGAGAAGAATGGAATTGTCCCCATCATGGGACGGGTTACAATCAACGGAACGGTGGCGCAGTTCAGTTGCAAACGGAGCATCGCAAAGGAGCTTTGGGACGCAAAGGGCAACCGTGCCAAGGGCAAGAGTTTAGAGGCAAGGGAAACGTACCTTGCGCTTGACAATATCAAGGCGCAAATCATCAAGCACTACCAGCGCATATCCGACCGTGAGGCGTTTGTGACGGCAGAAATGGTGCGCAACGCCTATCAAGGCATAGGCGGCGAGTATGAAACGCTGCTCAAAGCCTTCGACCGTGAGGAGTGTTGCAATCTTGCGAAGTGGAAAGGCGCATCAGGCTGCCAAACGGTTATTATTTGGAAGTGTATGCGCTGCCAATGGTAATGGCACTGGCTTTCCGTATCAACACATCCAATGCCGCAAGAGTGCGTAATGTCTTGCTGGAAACAATACCAACGGAAAAATAGCAAGTTTGTGTTTGGGGCAGACCAAAACCGCTTGCTATCCTCAGTTGGTTGAAACGTCATTTTATTTGTGCCCGAATCCTACTCAAACTTGCCTGTGTGATGCCTAAATAGGTGGCGATACTTCCTAACGGCAACCGCTGTAACAAATCAGGCTCTTTCTCCAACAACTCGTGATACCGTTCCGAGGCGACGACTGACAACATGGAAATCAGCCGTTCCTCGGCAGCAAGCAGTTCCATTTCCGCATAACGCCGTCCCCAATTGGCTATGTGCAAATCCTTCAAGAATAACTCTTTCAGTTTTTTCCTTTCCAATACATATAAGACAGAATTTTCCATCAGCTCCATTGTTTCATACCCCGGTTCGTCATTCACATATCCTTTCATGGAAACAATAGTCGCCCCTTCCTTGCCGACCCAAAAGGTAATTTCTTTCCCCTCTACCGAAGTATAGGCGCGGACAATGCCTTTCTTGATGAAAAAGATGTCTTTTTCTATCTTGCCATATTCCAACACTTGGAATCCTTTTGGGTATGAGACTTCCGTCAGGCATTGCCGCAACTTGTCCAAAGACGCATCCGGCATGGCATATCTCTGGTTGATGATTTCCTTTATATCCATAAGTCATTTTGTTGTGGTACAAAATTATAAAATAGCGCACAGAAACAGCTGCTAACGGCTGTTTTTTTGTCAAATGCAAAATCCGTTTTTACCAAATGTAAAAAACGGTTAGAAATTACTTGCTTACTTTTGCACCCGAATTTCACCCGAATTTAATAATTCATAGGTATGAATTGGATAATTTTATTTTTGGCAGGATTGTTTGAGGTAAGCCTTACATTCTGCTTGGGAAAAACGAGAGAGGCATCAGGTATTGGTTTTTATCTGTGGGGAAGCGGTTTCTTGGCTTCCACGGTATTGAGTATGGCATTACTTGCCAAGGCGGTTCAGACTTTGCCTTTGGGCACGGCATACGCCATTTGGACGGGTATCGGAGCGGTCGGCACGGTCTTGATTGGGATATTCGTTTTCAAAGAGCCGGCCACTCCCATACGGCTTTTCTTCCTGTTCACGCTCATTGCCTCCTTGATTGGATTGAAAGTTGTGTCATACTGAAAGGAGAAATAAATGATGAAATATGAATTGAGAGAAAACCACGGCATTCCGGCACCTCTGCTGGCTCTGATGGCAGTCGCTACCGGGCTTTCCGTTGCCAACTGCTACTACAACCAGCCTTTGTTGGGCAGCATGGCAAAGGATTTTGGGGTAAGCGACTTTTCTGCCAGCATGGTTGCGACATTGACCCAGATAGGTTATGTAGTCGGACTTGTGTTTGTCATTCCGCTTGGCGATTTGGTTTCACGAAAGCAGCTGATATTGACCAATTATATCATTTCATCGTGCGCATTGCTTGCCATAGCACTTGCCCCTAACATCTATTGGGTGTGGGGCGCATCCTTGCTTGCCGGAGCATCTTCGGTTATGCCGCAGTTCTTCATCCCGTTGGTGTCTTTCCATTCAGCACCAGCACACAAGGTACGCAACGTGGGGATTATACAGTCCTGTCTGCTCATAGGCATTCTTGGCTCACGGGTGTTAAGTGGTTTCCTGGCTGATATGTGGGGATGGCGTTCCGTCTATTTTGTGGCTTGTGTGTTTATGCTCGGATGCTTTCTTATGATTTACAAGATGCTTCCCGTTCTGCCTGTTCGTTCACGTGAAAATTATGCGGGTCTGATGAAATCCTTGTTGCGTCTGCTTGCCAAATACCCGTACTTGCGTATCGCTTCGTTGAGGGCGGCATTGGCTTATGGCTCGTTCTTTGCGTTGTGGAGTTGCCTTGCTTTCCGGATGAAGCAAGAGCCATTCTTTGCGGATGACGATATTATCGGGGCACTCGGTTTGTGCGGATTGGCAGGTGCGTCTACGGTTGTATTCATTAGCGGCTATATCCAGAAGTACGGCGTAAGGTTCTTCTCCATTGTCGGGGGATGTGTTATCTTGGCTGCATGGTTGTTGGCATTTTTTGGAAATGACAGCTACTTGTGGATGATAATCGCCATCCTTTTGATTGATGCAGGAATGCAATGCATCCATTTGTCAAATCAGACCAGCGTGGTCGCCCTTGACGCATCCGCCATCAACCGAGTCAATACCGTTTATATGACCATCTACTTTCTGGGCGGTTCTGCTGGTACGTTCGTTTCAGGTCTGTTTTGGCAACATTACGGATGGGCAGGCGTGGTAGGAGTAGGAGTTGCCTTTACCGTGGCTTCCTTGTTCGTTAATTGCTTCCAACCAAGACTGCATAAGGATGAATGCTCAATATTCTGACTAAAATAATTTTTGGAATGATCCTTTCAGTCTGAATATTTTTCATACCTTTGTACCGTAAGAGTTTCCCGAACAAGCAAAGCGATGCAGACCACGGCAATTAGGACGGTTGCCAACTCATTACCTGAAAACGAAGTAATTCTTCTAACTCTCTTGATTTCAAAGAGGTATATTCCTTATGCAGATTTACGCAAATTTTATGACAATGCGCGATTTTCCGTTGGAATTCAGTCATCTTCTCCGGTACAACTCCCGTGCACATCGTTTTGCGGGCATACACAACAATACAGCATCTCCATCAACGAATTGACACAATCAGGATTGCTGATTGGGTCTTTTACAGGTTGCGTACAATTCCCATGAATAGGACCGGACCGGACTCGCGCCCGCGTATCAGGAACACGAAGGGGCGGTCAGCCTTGAACTCAAACGGATCGGGGGCAAGGGATGTCCGCATGATGCCTACAGAGGTGACAGCTGCCGCCTCCGAGCCTTCCTCATTGACCTCGATGAATGTCTTCTGCTTTACTTCGCTGATCATCAGAGGCTCCCTGGCTATTCCCGAAAAATCGGCCGCAGGAGTGAAGGCAGTCCGCATTCCGAGGCGCTGCAGTGTGGCGATGAGGGAGGTCTCATACTCGGCCTTGAATTTGGGAATGCTCACCTTTATGCGGTCAGTCTGAAGCAGGCCGGTCAGAGTGCTCAGGGCCTCACCGTCCAGACCTGACACGAATTCCTCGGCACTCGTTCCTTCAGCAGGCAGAAAGATATCCATCACGAATGAGCCGTCTCCGTAGGGAAGCTCCAGCACCGAGCCTTCAGGACCGGTGTAGTAGGGAAAACTTGCGGTATTGTGCATGAACTCGACCTTGGAGCTCCGGTTATTGCCGTGGAAAATATCCTCACGTGTTCTGGCAGCATCAAAGGGACAGGACCACATTCCCTTGAAATACAAAGCATTCAACAGATACATCTGAGTAGCTGGGTCGATGCTTTCAATCATCTTGCCGATACGCCCGTTGGTATTTTCCGAGCACCAGCTGTTAATGACCGAAGGAGAGGCGGGGTCTGAGAAATCCAGATTGCTTACCGAGGCATCGTAATACCTGACGGCTGTCTTGCAGAAACGGGATCTGACCGGAAAAAGGTCTGAAACCCAGATAGAGTTGGCCACATTAAGTTCTATGCCCACAGGTCCGGAGGCCAGAAAGTCCATCACGCTGCGGTTGTATTCATTGAGTTCATTTATGGAAGCATCCTGACCGAGAACGGACAGCATTTCAGCCAAAGTGGCCTCTTCTGCCCCGTTTGCAGTCATAGACAGTGCCATCGATGCACTCAGCGGGGATATGAAGACTACATCGGAGCCGTCGTACGAGACAGCATCCTGGAAAAGTCCGAAGGCAAAAGAGGAACCGGACGCCTCCGCGCCGGTCCCTCTTTTAAGAACATCCTCCGTCTGCGCTGAAACCATGAAAGGCAGCAGGACAAACATCAATGTTAAGATACGCCTCATTTCTGCATCTCTTTACGTAATCTCTCGGCCAGCAGGGGAACTATCTTGTTCACATCCCCTACTATACCGATATCCGAAACATTGAAGATGGGCGCGAACTTGTCTTTGTTCACGGCTACGATATAGCCGGACTCCTCCATTCCTGCCAGATGCTGGATGGCTCCGGATATACCGAGAGCGAGATAGAGGTCGGGGCGGACGGTCTTGCCGGTCTGGCCCACCTGACGGTCGTGCGGCATGATGCCGGCGTCGACCATGGCCCTGGATGCGGAAACCTCGGCGCCGAGGACTTCCGCAAGCTCCTGCAGCTTGGCAAATCCCTCCTTGCAGCCCACTCCGCGGCCTCCTGAGACGAGAATCTTGGCCTCGGTGATATCTACCTTGTTCTTCTCCTCGCGGACCTCCTCGAGCAGTTTTACGCGGATTTTGGAGTGGTCGAACTTGGTCTCGAAGCGGACGATGGAGCCGGTGCGTCCGGGCTCGGGATCGCGCTTGGGCATCACTCCGGGACGGACCGTGGACATCTGGGGACGGTGCTCGGTACACATGATGGTGGCCATCAGGTTGCCGCCGAAAGCGGGACGGGTCATCATCAGCTGCTTGTCCTCGGATATCTCCAGCTTCGTACAGTCGGCGGTGAGGCCGGTAGCCAGACGGGCCGATAGCCTGGGCGCCAGGTCGCGTCCGATGGTGGTGGCTCCGAAGAGCACGATATCGGGACGCATGGCGGTGATAATCTGATATATGGACTGAGCGTACTGCTCGGTGAGATAGTCCTTGAGCTCGATGTGGTCGGTAACCACCACCTCATCGGCGCCGTACTCGAAGAGGGGCTGGATGAGATGCTCCACATTGTAGCCTGCGAGCATGGCCACCACCTTGGAGCCGAGGGCCCCGGCCAGGTCACGGGCCTTGCCTATGAGCTCGAGGGCAACAGGCTGGATAACACCGCCTCTCTGTTCTGCGAACACATATACGTTCTTGTAGTCGTTCTTGTTGATCATAATCTATGATGTATTACGGTGTTACTATATGATGAATTTTTCCTTGAGACGGGAAACTATCAGACCTACAGCCTCCTCGGCGTCCACCTCGAATATCTCTCCCGGAGCTTTCAGACCCTTTGTGAAGGCCTTCAGCACCTTGGTCGGAGAGCCTTTCAGACCGAGCTTGCTTTCGTCCACATCGATCTTGTCCGCCCCCCATACCTCTACCTGCTTATTGTACGCCTGGACGATGCCGGGAGCACTCATGTACCTCGGCTTCACGGCAGACGACAGTACTGTCAGCAGACAGGGCATCTGAGCCTCGAGAATCTGCATTCCCTCTTCGGTCTCCTTATTGACACGCAGGGTCTTGCCTCCTTTCTCCACCTCCAGGTCGCATACATACGATACCTGAGGCACGTCCAGGTGCTCGGCAATCTGGGGACCCACCTGTGCGGTATCTCCGTCGATGGCCTGACGGCCGGTAATTACCAAATCCCATTCCAGAGTCCTGAGGGCACCGGCGAGAGCATTGGATGTAGCGAGAGTGTCGGCTCCGGCGAATTTCCTGTCGGTCAGGAGTATCGCCCTGTCCACACCCATGGCGTAGGCTTCCCTGAGGATCAGGTCCGCCTGAGGAGGTCCCATGGTGATGACCGTGACATGGGCCCCGTACTTGTCCTTCAGACGCAGAGCCATTTCAAGTCCGCCCTTGTCATCGGGATTCATGATGCTGGGCACTCCGTCCCTGATGAGGGTACCGGTAACAGGATTGATCTTGATCTCGGTGGTATCGGGTACCTGCTTGATACAAACTACTATATTCATACTTTCCTGATTTTACTTTTTAAACATACTGGCTGCTATCACCATTCTCTGTACCTCGGATGTACCCTCGTAGATCTCGGTGATCTTGGCGTCGCGCATCATCCTCTCCACGGGATACTCACGGGTATAGCCGTAGCCTCCGTGGAACTGTACGGCCTTGGTTGTCACCTCCATGGCTGTCTCAGCAGCGAAGAGCTTGGCCATCGCGGCATCGGCCGAATAGGGCTCCTTGCAGTCCTTCTTGAAAGCTGCCGAACGCACGAGCAGACGGGAGGCCTCTACCTTGGTCTTCAGGTCGGCCATCTGGAACTGGGTATTCTGGAACTGCGATATCGACTTGCCGAACTGCTTGCGCTCCATGGTGTACTTGACGGTCTCGTCTAAAGCGCCCTGAGCTATTCCGAGAGCCTGCGAGGCGATGCCGATACGGCCTCCGTCGAGGGTCTTCATGGCTATCGCGAAGCCCCCTCCTACCTTGCCGAGCAGATTGCCCTTGGGGATGCGGCAGTCGGAGAAGATAAGCTCTGCAGTGGCCGAACCCCTGATACCGAGCTTCAGCTCCTTCTTGCCCACCTCGAAGCCGGGAGTGCCGTCCTCCACGATGAAAGCGGAGATGCCCTTGTTCTTCAAGGATTTGTCAGTCATGGCGAAAATCACGTAGACGTGGGCATGACCGGCGTTGGTGATGAATATCTTGTTGCCGTTGAGCACCCACTCGTCCCCGTCGAGGACTGCTGTGGTCTGCTGGGCCGAGGCGTCCGTACCGGCATTGGGCTCGGTCAGACCGAAGGCTCCGAGCCATTCGCCGGAGGCCAGTTTGGGCAGATACTTGCGCTTCTGCTCCTCGGTTCCGTGCTCGAAGATAGGAGCCAGACAGAGGGAAGTATGGGCCGAGAGGACCACGCCGGTGGTGGCGCAGACTCTCGAGAGTTCCTCTACTGCGATGGTGTACATGATGTTGTCCCCTCCTGCCCCGCCGTATTCAACGGGGAGGGGAATGCCGAAGAGTCCGAGCGGAGCCATCTTCTGGACCGTCTCTATGGGGAATCTCTCCTGTTCGTCGATCTCAGCTGCCAGGGGCTTTACCTCTTTCTCGGCGAACTCCCTGATCATCTGCCTGAAAAGCGACTGTGTCGGTGTGAGTTTGAAATTCATATTCAGTAATGCTTAAATTTTAGTATTTGTAAAATCCTTCTCCCGTCTTGCGTCCGAGCAGTCCGGCACGTACCATCTTCCTCAGCAGAGGATGAGGACGGTACTTGTCGTCCCCGAACTCGCGGTGCAGCACCTCCATGATGGCCAGGCACACGTCCAGACCGATTAGGTCGGCCAGGGCGAGGGGCCCCATCGGATGGTTGGCTCCGAGCTTCATGGCCGCGTCGATATCGTCACGTGAGGCCACTCCGTCGGCCAGGATGCCCACAGCCTCATTGACCATCGGAATCAGGATGCGGTTGACCACGAAACCGGGGGCTTCGTTGACTGCTACGGGGGTCTTGCCGATCTCCTGGCAGAGGGCGAACACGGCGTCGAACACCTCCTGTGAGGTCCTCTGTCCCTTGATGATCTCCACGAGCTTCATCACAGTGGCGGGGTTGAAGAAGTGCATGCCTATCACGTGGCAGGGCCTGGAGATAGCGGCGGCTATGCCGGTGATGGACAGCGAGGATGTGTTGGTGGCGATGATGGTCTCAGGCTTGCACATGCCGTCCAGCATCTTGAAGAGCTCGATCTTCAGGTCCATCTCCTCCACTGCGGCCTCGATGATCAGGTCGGAGTCGGCGATGTCCTTGTAGTCAGTGGTAACTGTGATGTTGGCTAAAGTGGCGTCCATGGCGGCCTGCTCCATCTTGCCTTTCTCGACGAGCTTGCCGAGGGACTTGGTGATGCGGCCCATGGCCTTGGTGTTGGAAGCCTCGCTGCGGCTCTTCATGGTCACCTTGCGGCCGGCCTGAGCCAGAGCCTGTACGATACCGGAGCCCATGGTTCCGGTGCCGATAACGGAAATCTTGTCTATTGTCATAACTGTCAGTGTTTTGTTCTATCTTATTTATCTGTTCTTGAACTCCGCATTGCCCTTGGCTAAGAAAGCCTGCATACCGGTCTTCTGGTCCTCAGTGGCAAAACATTCGGAAAATGCGCGGTTCTCGGCGGCTAAGGCCGTGGTCTCGTCTAAGTCGTAGCAAGTGTTGATGCAGGTCTTCGCCTTGCGCACCGCTATCGGGGCGTTGGCACGGATGTCGCGGGCCAGGCCCAGGACATAGTCCATCAACTCCTCCGGGGGCAATACGTGATTGACCAGACCGATGCGCAGAGCCTCCGCGGCGTCTATCGTCCTTCCGGAGTAGATCATCTCCTTGGCATAGCCCTGTCCCACCAGTTTCGGGAGGCGGTAGGTGCCTGAGAATCCAGGAATAATACCGAGTTTCACCTCCGGCTGGCCGAACTTGGCCTTTTCAGAGGCAATGCGGATGTCGCAGGCCATGGCCAGCTCGCACCCTCCTCCGAGGGCATAGCCGTTCACGGCGGCTATCACCGGTATCGGCAGCTCTTCTATCCTGCGGAAGACCTCGGCTCCGAAACGGCCGAAGTCCAGCCCCTGCTCTGCGTCGAATCCCGCCATCTGGGAGATGTCGGCTCCGGCCACGAAGGACTTCGGGCCGTCTCCGCGGATGATAAGCACCGCGGTACCCTCGGGGATGTCCGTCACGAAACGGTACATCTCCTCCAGTACCGGCCGGCTCAGGGCGTTGAGCGACTGGGGGTGGGATATCGTCAGGATGCAGATACCCTCCTCGGGAGTCTCTATTCTGAGAAAATTGTATTCCATTGTACAGTAAAATTACTGACGCATAGGCTTTAAATCAGGATCTATGATAAGCTGGGCCTCTGTAGCGGCCTGAACCTGCTCCACCGTGAATTCCGGATGGATCTCGCGCAGGACTATACCCTTGTCGGTGATGTCCATCACGCCCATCTCGGTGATAATCATGTTGACCTGTCCGGCGGCTGTCAGGGGAAGACGGCATTTCTTGAGAATCTTGGGATTGCCCTTGGCGGTATGCTCCATAGTCAGGATAACCTTGCGGGCTCCTACCAGCAGGTCCATTGCCCCTCCCATTCCGGGCACCTTCTTGCCGGGGATAATCCAGTTGGCGAGGTCGCCGTGCTCGTCCACCTCGAGGGCTCCGAGGAAGGTCACGTCCACGTGGCCGCCGCGGATAATCTCAAACGAAGCGAGGGAGCTGCAGGCATAGGCTCCGGGCACGGCCGTGATGTATCCGCCGCCGGAGTTGATGAGGTCCGGATTCTCCTCTCCTGGTTTTGGGGTAGGTCCCATACCTACCAGTCCGTTCTCGCTCTGGAGGATAACTGATACTCCTTCAGGGAGATAATCGGGAATCATGGTCGGAAGTCCGATTCCGAGGTTCACCACGTCCCCGTCTTTGAGCTCGAGGGCAGCCCTGCGGGCTATCACCTCTCTTATCTGATTCTTGTCCATTGTAATAATGTATTTAGTGATTATTTTCCGTTGTGTCTGCGTACATATTCCTCGGCGATGAACGAGGCTACGTCATCTGCGTAGGTATTCATGCCGAAGCCGGCATCGTAGCCCAGCTCCTTGGCCAGCTCGTGGGTGATGCGGGGACCGCCGCAGGCCAGTATTACCTTGTCGCGGAGCCCCTCTGCCTCGAGCAGTTCCACCAGCTCGGTCAGGTTCTTGATATGGATATCCTTCTGCGTCACTGTCTGGGACACTATCAGGGCATCTGCATGCAGCTCAACCGCCTTGGCGATGAAATCCTCGTTAGGCACCTGGCTGCCGAGATTGTAGGCATCTATCATGTCATAGCGCTCCAGACCGTAGTGCCCGGCATAGCCCTTCATGTTCATGATAGCGTCGATACCCACGGTATGCGCATCAGTTCCCGTGCTGGCACCCACCACTACGAGCTTGCGTCCGATATTCTCCCTTATGTACTCATCGGTCTGCGGCATATCCATCACGGTAGACTCGACCTTGGGCACGTGGATTGCCGTAAAGTCCACCGTATGAACGGCGGAACCGTAGCAGTTGAAGAATGTAAAGCCCGGTGTAAGCTCCTTGTAGAAGACCACCTGGGGGTTGTCCAGTCCCATGCCTTTCAGAAACTGCTTGGCAGCCTCCACGGCCTCTTCGCCGACAGGTACGGGAAGCGTGAAGCTCAACTGTACCTTGCCGTCGTTCATGGTGTCTCCGTAGGGTTTTATAGCCTTGAGGTTCAGATTCTTGTCGTAATCCTTCTCCTCCATCGAATAAAGTCCGCCGCTCATGTTATTTTCCTCCTATCATTAGTTTAACAAAGGGATTCATGTAATTGCTGCCCTTCGGAGTGACTCCGTCGAGGCCCTTGCCCCCGTTGCGGGGACGCTTGACATCCGCGAAGATGCCTTTCTCCAGAGCCGAGAAGAGCCCCTCCTCGCGGAGTTTCTCCAGCAGCTCTATCGCCTTGTCCAGTACCTCCTTGGCACGGGTGCGCACGATGCCGCCTTCCTTGAACTCCACCTCGTCGCCGATGCTCTTCATGTTGTTGAAGATGTATTTGGCATTCTCTATCGACAGGAAGCGGTCCGACATGAAGGGGGTGTGGATAGCCTCTGTAGGCATACCGAGAAGCTGTATGCCCTGATTGGTCCAGATACCTATCATGTTGAAGAGAGCATCCTGGATATGGCCGCGGAAGATGTTGCCGGTCATGAACTTTGTGGGAGGCATGTACTTCAGCGGAGCCTTGGGGAAAATCTCGCGGGCCATCTGGGCCTGTGCCAGTTCCAGCAGGAAACCGTTCTCGAGCATCGGGTCCATCTCGAAGGCGTGTCCGAGTCCCATCTGCTCCTCCGGCAGACCGGCGATGAGGGCCAGCTGCTCGTTGATGATATCGGAGGCAAGCACGGTATGTGCAGCTTCGACAGCATCGGCTGTGGTCAGGTAGTTGTCCTCGCCGGTATTGATGATGACTCCGGCAAATCCGTTGATTACCCTCGAGAAGAACTGGTCGATAAGGGTTCTCTGCATGTTGATGTCCCTGAAGAGAATACCGTAGAGAGCGTCGTTGAGCATCACGTCGAGTCCCTCGAACGCGCCCATGACGGCTATCTCGGGCATGCACAGGCCGGAGCAGTAATTGCACAGACGGATATAGCGGCCGACCTCCTCGCCCACCTTGTCCAGGGCCTGGCGCATGATGCGGAAGTTCTCCTGGGTGGCGTATGTACCGCCGAAGCCCTCGGTAGTGGCTCCGTAAGGCACATAGTCCAGCAGGGACTGACCGGTGGTACGGATGACCGCAATGATGTCGGCACCCTGACGTGCGGCGGCCTCGGCCTGCACCACATCCTCGTATATGTTGCCGGTGGCCACTATCACATAAAGGTAGGGCTTGGGACCCTCGCCGATCTCGCGCAGGTATTTCTCGCGGCGGGCGCGGCGGGCCCGTATCCTCTCCATCGAGGCATTTATCGGCTCTTCGAGAGCCTTCTGTATCTCAGGTAACGGTTTAATTTCAAGTTTGGTAATATCTAATGTTCCGGCCGATATGCGCTCGGCAATCTCCATCGGAGTCAGGCCGAGAACGGCCATGGCGTTGCCCACGTAGAACAGGGCGCCCTCGCTCAGGACTCCCGCAGCCTTCAGGCTGTCCACCACCACGTTGGGCAGGGGTACGGAGTTGGCGTCCACCCCGTCGATTCCGAGCAGACGGCAGAGTGTCCTCTCCACCGCCACGGTAGTATATCCGTCCACGAAATTCTGGACGTCTGCGGCAATGCCGGCTGAAAGCTGCCTGGCATACGCCACTTTTTTCGAATCTAATCCTAATTTGCTATTCATATTCTAACAGTTTTTTTGCCTTTCCCGTCCATTCCGGGGATATATTCAGGGACTCCGCCACATTCAGGGCCTCGTGGGGCACGTCACCGTCAGGTGCAGGACAGAGTCTGTAATTCATGCGACCATTCTCCAATCCTCTGACCCTAAGGCGGGTACAGTGGGAGGAGGGAATATTGTAGTGAGTTGTGAGCAGCAACGCCACCCCTCTCTGCCCCAGAATGTCCACCAGAGCCTCCACCAGCGCCGTTCCCTCTATAGGATTCGTGCTGCGTGCAGGTTCATCTATCATTGCGGCTATCCTCCGGCCGTCATGCATTCCGTCCGAAGCCCGTACAACCTCGTCTATCGCCTTCATCTCAGCAGCAAATGATGACAGACCCGCCCCCATATCCTGGGCGTCTCCGGAAATAAAGAACACCAGATCCCTGGGAGCGATGACAGCCTCCGCAGCCGGAATTCCCATCCCGAAAGAAAAGAGCCACTGGCACAATGCCGCGGTTTTGAGCACTACCGTCTTGCCTCCCATATTTGCTCCGATAATCACGACCGGAGCATTGCCGAAACTAAGGTCAATCGGGACAAACTCCTCTCCTGCCCTTTCGACAACATCCTTTACATAAGGATTGTACATGCCTTTATACGAAGTGATACCAGAGGTGGATATTTCCGGAATACAAAGTCCGGTCTTTAGAACCATGACCGCCTTTGCCACATCGATGTCCAGCCTTACCAGTACATTCTGCAGAATTCTGAGTTCCTGCACATAAGGACGCAGTGACGCGCAGATATCTTCACGTATTCCAGCCTCGAGAACCTGCTCCTTGTCCATAAGTGCCGCCCTTCTGTCTGAATCGGCTTCCTTCCTGATATCGGCCCTGAGAGCCGCCAGCTCAGGAGAATAGGAGTCGTAAATGTAGAATGAGGCTATCTCCGTTCCGTCAGGGTCGAGAACCTGCAGCGCACCGTCCAGTGCGTCAGTCCGGGGAGAGATGCTGTCATGGGAAGTACCTCCCAAAACGGCAGCTGTCCTCCGTCCGAGCAGGATAAGGGCCTTGACCTCGAACAGTTCTATGTCGTCAACTGTATCGCCTGCCTCTATCCGGCTCAGGGTGTGGGAGATATCCTTTAGATTACATAAAATGGAATGAAGCATCGAGACCAGATTGCCGTCCGCCGCGGCAGACATGTGCTCCTGCAGACGCAGATATGCCGTCCCGATGTCCTCCGGTACGGTGAGCGCCTCTGTATCCATCAAATACCTGAGGGCATAACCGGAAGCCAGCGGCAGCGAGTCAATCATATACCGCAGCCCGCAAGGGGAATCTATGATATCTCTGAGCTTCATCTCATTGTCGTCTTATGTCGTAAACCGGCAATTGAATCCTGTCGGAAAGCGTCCTGCAAAGCAGGTCCGAATCCAGTCGGTAACCGTTGGGGGCCAATGGATTGACACATACGGCCAGCAGTACTGTCCGCCTGTGTACCAGAAGCCTTCCTCCTGCACGGACGAAACGCCTCCAGTTCTCCGGAGAAATGAAGATCCGGGTAAAATCCGCGACCGCCACCTCTATCTCAGGCAGTCTCCTTTCCGTCAGCAGACGGGTCAGCAGCCTGTCGGTCAATGCTCCGGATACTTCCACCCTTCTGACCTCCGGGGCTATCTCCACCTCCGGGGCCATCGAGGATACCGTCAGGATATGCTCCTGGGGCACTTCCTGACTCTCAACCTCGGGTAACCGGATCATCTCCACACAGAAGGCGGTCCTGTCCACCAATGCAGGCATATTGCACGAGAGTGCGGCACCTGTAGCCAGCACCATTGCCTCGCTTACAGCCGGGGACGCGCTGCTCTTGCGGGAGAGGGCTCCGTCGATTATCGTCAGTCCGATTCCAAAGCCGGAGATGCTGTCCATCCATCTTTTCAGAGACACCGTCGAGGAAGGCCCCGAGAGGATTACCTTCCCCTCGAGGGCCACCCTGGCGGTTATCAGTCTGCCTAAAGCTGTTGTCTCGCCGGAGACATCCACTATTTCCGATACCAGACGTCTGGACCGATAGTGGGTTTCGGAGGTGGAAAAGAACATTCCGCTCCTGAGGACTATCTCAGGCTTGGCGGTGCCTGTCACCTGGTCCGTCCTCTCCCCGTCCAGTCCTATGGATGTCACACAGACACCCGGGCCGTCGGATGGCAGGTTCCGGAGAATGTAGTTAAGACACTCGGTCTTACCGCAGTTCTTCTCCATTCCCACCACGGCTACGCTCCGGTACTTCAACAGCTCATGGACAAACGGCATCTGCAATATTTCAAATTACTACTTACTGTGGTGCCTCTCCCTGCGCTTGAGCTCAGTGGGCTCGATGGTCATCTTCACGCCTTCGAGCAGAGTGGCTACGCCCTCGGATTTCTCACCCTTGTGGCGGCAGTCCTCGCAATGGCACTCGTTGTGATACTCAGGCGGTTCTGTATAGGTCGTAATGACACCTTCGAAGTTGCGGAGCACTACCTTGCCTGGCGACTGGGAGATAACATACTGAGGCATGACCGGAGTCTTGCCGCCACCGCCGGGAGCGTCCACCACGAATGTGGGCACTGCAAAACCGGAGGTATGTCCCCTGAGGCCCTCGATGATCTCGATACCCTTCGAAACGGGGGTACGGAAATGCTCCAGGCCCATCGACAGGTCGCACTGGTAAATATAATAAGGTCTCACCCTCATCTTGACAAGTTCATGCACCAGATGCTTCATCACATGCACGCAGTCATTGACCCCGCGCAGGAGGACGGACTGGTTGCCGAGGGGTATTCCGGCATCGGCGAGCCTTGCGCAGGCAGCGGCCGACTCGGGGGTCACCTCGTTGGGATGGTTGAAATGGGTGTTGAGCCAGATCGGGTGGTACTTCTTGAGCATGTTGCACAGGTCGTCGGTAATCCTCTGAGGGCATACGACGGGAGTACGGGAGCCGATGCGGATAATCTCCACATGGGGGATGGCCCGCAGCCTCTTGATGATGTACTCCAGCTTTGCGTCGCTGACCATCAGGGCGTCACCTCCGGAGAGAAGCACGTCGCGGACTACGGGAGTCTTCTCGACGTACTCTATGCACTTCTCTATCCTGTCGTTGGGCGACTCGGCGTCCTTCTGTCCGGCAAAACGGCGGCGGGTACAGTGACGGCAGTACATCGAGCACATGTCGGTAATGAGCATCAGCACTCTGTCAGGATATCTGTGCGTCAGGCCCGGTGTCGGGGAATCCTCATCCTCATGCAGGGGGTCCAGCAGGTCCTCGGGAGCCTGGAAAGTCTCGGCGGCCGTAGGTATGGCCTGCCTGCGGATAGGACAATAAGGGTCATCCGGGTCAATAAGGGACAGATAGTAAGGAGTGATGGCCATCCTGAGGGTGGAGAGAGTCTTGCGGACTCCCTCCTCTTCCTCTGGCGTGAGCTTTATGTATTTCTTGAGCTGGTCGAGAGTCTCTATGCGGTTCTTGACCTGCCATTTCCAGTCATTCCACTGTTCGTCGGTCACTTCCGGGAACAGGGCTTTCCTACGGGATGTATTCACCATGGGCAGGAAGGATTAGGCGTAGAGCTCGGTGAATATCTTTCTGAGCTTCTCGCTCTCGCGGAGCTCCTGCAGGGTAATCTCGGCGTGGCCCTTGGTGTAGCCGTTGCCCACGAGCATGGTCACGTCGCTGCCTACGCCCTCTGCTCCGAGAGCCGCCTTGGTGAAGCTGGTGGCCATGGAGAAGAAGTATACCAGACCGGTGTCCTTGGTGCAGAGGATAGAGGTCATCTCGGTGTCGGGGATGTTGACGTTGTTGATGGTGATGTCGCACATCTGGCCTCCGGTGAGCTCCTCGATCTTCTCGAGTACGGGTACGGGCTGGGTAGCGTCGGCTGAGAATACATAGTCGCAGAAGCCGAGGTCCTGCAGTCTCTTGGTGCTCTTCTCGCTGTGGCACAGACCGATTACCTTACCGGTCACGCCTGCGCGTTTCTTGGCCTCATAGCAGCAGAGCATTCCGGACTTGCCGCCGGCTCCGATGATCAGAACTGTGTCGCCGGGCTTAACCAGCTTGGCAGTCTGGGCGGGAGCACCGGCTACGTCGAGTGCGGAGAGAGCGAGCTTCTCGGGCAGGTCTGCAGGAATCTTGGCGTAGATACCGCTCTCGAAGAGGATGGCCTTGCCGTCGATGTCCACCTGGTCCACATCGGCACGTATCTCCTTAATCTTGTCGATACGCAGAGGTGTGAGAGACAGGGATACGAGGGTAGCGATCTTGTCGCCTACCTTGAGATCGATCTTGTCCTTGAGGGCATCGCCGATCTGCTCGACAGTACCGAGGAGCATTCCGCCAGAGCCTGTCCAGGGATTGCGGTGCTTGCCCTGCTTTGCAACGATGTCGAACATGATTTCCTTGATCTTCTCGGGATCGCCGCCTGCTCTGTTGGATATATCGGTGAAGGAAGCAGAGTCGATGTTGAGAGTCTGTACATCGATGAGGATCTCGTTGTCATAGATCTCATCCATGTTGTTGTCCAGCTTGTTTGCGGGCTGAGGGAGGACTCCCTTGGGTTCGAGTACTCTGTGAATTCCGTATTTGTTTCCGTGTTTCTGTGCCATAATATTTTGATTTTAAGATAGTTGATTATTGTTATTTAAATTATTTACTTATTACTGGAGAGGCTTGAGGGACAGTATCTGACGGGCTTCTGCGGGGGTAGCGATGTCACGTCCGAACTCGCGGGCGATGCGGACCACCTTTTCCACCAGCTCGCCGTTGGAGCGGGCCAGGACTCCCTTGCTCAGGTACACATTGTCCTCGAAACCTACCCTCACGTGACCGCCGTCGATGATGGCTGCTGCGGCCAGAGGGAACTCGTAGCGGCCTATGCCCGCTACCGTATAGGTGGCGTCAGAGGGAATGCTGCCGCGCAGGAAAACGAAGTCGCGGAGCTCGCCGCCGATACCTCCGTTGACACCCATGACGAAGTCAAAGTGCATGGGGGCCTGGATGAATCCCTTGCGGTGCAGCCTGAGGGCCATGTCGATCATAGACTTGTCGAAGACTTCGAGCTCAGGTTTGATACCGCGCTCTATCATCCTCTGTCCAAAATACTTGATAGTGTTCTCCGTGTTCTCGAAAATGTCGTCTCCGCCGAAGTTCAGAGTACCGCAGTCGAGGGTGGCCATCTCGGGCAGCAGCTCGGTGGGCTGCAGCCTCTCGTCGTTGGTCATGCCCACGGCTCCTCCTGTAGAGGGCTGGATGATGACATCGGGACACTCTTTCCTGATAGCGTCGATGATGACTTTGAAACGGTCCTTGCTCTGAGTGGGGGTACCGTCGTCCTCACGCACGTGAAGGTGGATGAGGGAGGCGCCGGCATTATAGGCCGACTTGGCCTCTCGTACACACTCCTCTACGGTGTAAGGTACCGCGGGATTGTGCTCCTTGAGCACTTCCGCACCGCATATCGCGGCCGTGATTATCAATTTTTCCATAAGATAGTGATGAATTGTCAGTCAGTTACTGTTTCCTCTGGCATTTCTTGGGCACCACGCAGGTACCGCTGGCGCGGCAGACAACTATCGGCTCAGCGAGCACGTCGGCGGCAGAGTCGGATATGTCAGGTCTGGGAGCGATTACCTTGCGGGCCTCGAAGACCATCTTGCGGGAGGTGTTGCCCACCGAAACGATCTCGCCCTCGGCCTCGATATAGTCTCCGGCGTACACGGGAGCCATGAACTCCACATTGTCGTAGGCCTTGAAGAGGCCCTCGTCGCCGTCATTGATGATAAGCAGCTCGGTAGCTACGTCTCCGAAGAGCTGGAGCATCTTGGCTCCATCCACGAGATTGCCGCCGTAGTGAGCATCGTGGCAGCTCATGCGCATGCGGATAAGAGATTTCACGCCCATGACTACCTCCTTTTATAGATATAGTTCACGAATATGCCGGGGGTGTGCACTGCCTCCGGTGCTATCTCCCCTACAGGCACCACTTTCTCGGCCTCTACGATCACGAGGTCGGCGGCCATGGCCATCACGGGGTTGAAGTTCTGGGTCGTACCCTTGTACACAAGATTACCGGACTCATCGGCAATGGAGGCTCCCAGAAGCGCGACATCGGCACCAAGAGGCTTCTCCAGCAGATAGTCCTTGCCGTCCACGTTGACGACAGGCTTGCCCTCGGCTACGAGGGTTCCCATACCCGTGGTGGTAAGGACTCCTCCGAGCCCAGCGCCCTTTGCCCTGATTCTCTCGGCCAGAGTACCCTGAGGGGAGAACTCGACCTCGAGCTCACCGGCGTTCATCTGATTGCCGGTCTCGGGATTGGTTCCGACATGGGATACAATGAGTTTTTTGATCTGTTTGTTTACTACCAGCTTTCCCAGAGACTTGTCGGGGAATGCAGTGTCATTGCAGATGACAGTCAGGTTCTTGACTCCGCTCTCTGCGAGGGCGTCCATGATCTGCAGAGGGGCTCCGACGCCCAGAAATCCGCCGACCATGACGGTCATGCCGTCCTTAACATAAGAAACGGCCTGCTCCAGTGTTATTTCCTTTTTCATCAAAGATAGTTTTAGTAAAATTCTAATTAGCAAATGTAATAAAAGTTAAGTAAATTTGCCAATAAAATTACAATTATTAATCACAAACAGCTACCACTATGTTGCCGCAAATAGACATCAAGCCAGACCCGTCAGATACACTGGCCATGGAAATCAGCGAAGTAATCCATAAAGTCTCTACCATGAGCGGTCACGAAATCTGGACATCCGTGGCCGACACTGTCATCAAATGGGGCCTGAAAGTTCTTGCCGCCCTTCTTATCTACCTGGCAGGAGCCTGGCTCATCCGCCGAATCAGGAAAATGCTCCGGGCCGTCTTCACCCGCCGCATGGTGGAGCCCTCGCTCAGCTCCTTCACCGTCAGTTTCGTAAATATCTCGCTGACAGTCCTGCTCTTCGTGGTGGTAGTCACCATCCTCGGAGTGCCCGCCAGCACCTTCGCCGCCCTCCTGGCTGCCGGAGGCCTTGCCGTAGGCATGGCACTCAGCGGTACCCTCCAGAATTTTGCCGGAGGCGTGATGATACTGCTGTTCAAGCCGTTCAAGGTGGGAGACTATATCGAGGCAGGCGGCTACAGCGGCACCGTGGATGCCATAAACATCACCTCCACCCAGATTCATACTCCTGACAACAAGATTGTGTTCCTGCCCAACGGCAACCTGGCCAACAACAGCATCCAGAACAACACCGCCTCCGATATCCGCCGCGTGGAATGGAATATAGGAATATCCTATGGGGACGATGTCGGAAAGGGCATTGAACTGCTTCAGAAATATCTTGGAGAGGATTCGAGGGTATTGAAGGGACCGGAAGCTCCGGATGCACCGTTCGCCGCATTGTCACAACTTGGGGACAGCGCCATAGTCCTGACTGCAAGAGCCTGGACCCACGGTACTGACTACTGGGGACTTTTCTACGACATCAACCGGAAAATATACGAGGACTTCCCTAAGCAGGGTCTGAGCTTCCCGTTCCCGCAGCTTGATGTACACGTGCGGAACGTACAGGATTAGCATAGATTGAGAGGAATATCTCCCTCAGCTCATCCTTATCCATATCAGGGTCTTTCTCCACTATGGCGGAAAGGCCCTTTTCCATGCGTCCTATGAAAGCCTCCCTTGCCTCCGGAGCATAACGGTCCTCACTGGCCGTATTTCCCTCCAGGATGTCCAGAGCGATGTAGTTGGTGTCCCAGAGCCTGTAATTGGAGCATATACGACTGTCAATCAAGGACGCCAGAGCCCTAAACCGGTCATTCTTGCCCTGGGCTGCACAGGAAGCAATGTCGCCCTCTGTCAGCGCCGGGCAGAAGCAGAAGGCTATTCCGCCCTTGTCCTGGGTTACACCCGTAATGATGCTGTGAGTGTCCTCTCCGGGCTTCTTGACGTACTGCCCGCGCCGGGTGATATAAAGCTCCCTGGCTTTAAGGAAGTCGCAGGGCTCCAACTGGTAGGATATGACGAAAGGCAGTACCGATATCTCAAGGAAATCTTTGACAAAGTCCCCTGTCCCGCTCATGTCCAGCATCTTAAGCACACCCTGACTGGTTGCGTCGCATCCGTCTTTGGAGCGTCCGTTTCTCTGGGCAATCCACACCGAACAGCGGCCCGAGGATATATTCTCCCGCATGTAGGAGGACAGCAGGGCCGAGGCCATGTACTTCTCCCTGGGATTGCCCCCGCGGACTACCTTGATCATCCGGTTGGAGCGGAAGATATCCTCTATCAGGGAGTTGGCTATGAGATTGTCCCCCACTGCAATCTCTGTCGTGGAGACCTTGTGGTCAAAGAGTATCAGCTGCATGATGGCCGGGTCGAGGATGATATCGCGGTGATTGGACATCAGGACATGCTTACGGCCGTCCTCCACATACTCCAGTCCCTTGACTTCCAGAGAAGTGGATGTCTTCTGCAGAATGGAGCGTATGACTCCGGCCATTACCCGGGCCTGAAACCCGTCTATGGTGTCTATCGAGCGGATAAGAGCTCTGAGACTCTCTTCACGGTCCTCACCGGGGCCGAAGAGAAATGTGGAAAAAGCACTCAGCTCAGGAGCGTCCGCCACTCTTTTCAGGGCAATAGAGGTCTCCTGGTCAGTATAGGGTCTGATGCTGTCGTAATCCTGGTTCATCGTCTTTGATTCATAAAGCACCTCAGCAGCGAGGCAGTCAATACAGTGTATAGGAATGCTAGGAATATCACCACGCCCAGCGCCCCCGCCGTCAATGCAGTATAGACATTATACAGGAAAGGCAGGAAGGCCATCTCCGCCAGCAGCAGGAGCGGCAGGGACATGATGTTCAGGTACAATATCACGTGGAGGATGAGTCCGGTCAGGGCACATGCGGCTGGGAATATCAGGAAGAAATTCTCCCCTGTGGTGAACAGCAGCACTCCGGACAGGACGAGCATCAGTAGGATCAGGCCCATAAGATGCTCGAAGACAAAATTTTCCGACTTGCGGGACTTGCGCAGGAAAAATACAAGATAAGCTACGAACATTACGGCTATAAGCCCCAAAGCCAGAGCCCAGTCCCACGAAAGGAACTTCAAGGCCGTGAATGAGAAAGGTACGCCGGCAATCTTGGCGGCAGCCCAGACTGCACCTTCAGCCGCTCCTCCGGCAAGTACCCCTGTCAGCAATATCCATAAGGAGTTGAGCAGTACCTTCCCGGGCCTAACCCTGCCCAAGCCCCTGTACAATATCATAGCCAGGCAGAACATAAGCAGGACAGCGGCGTTCAATATCCAGTTCTCCGTCCGCGTGAGACAGAAGGTCTTGATTCCAGGCACAGTAAACACCACCCTGTCCTCTTGGGAACGGAAATAGTCTGTATCAGCATACGTCTTGTCTGTCAAATACTTGTGCAGCACAGGCTCCAACTGCACGCCATAGTGTGCGACGGACTCGGGGTGAATATTGGAGAATTTGTCCCTTTCGTTATGATAGTAATGGAGGTTGTCTATGACAGAAAAATTGTATCCGGGGAAAAGCCGTTTGGCCGGGGTAAAATCGGTGAAATTGGGCATATATCTGTATATCACCGATGTAAGTGAATAGGTATAGGGCATCCGGGCATTCTCCACATAGAAATCCATCATAGCGGCATTGCCCCGGGATGTCTCGAACAGCAGGGCCGGTCCCTTCACTCCACGGGCCTCCAGGTTTATCAGAAGTCCCACCCTGTCAAAGAGCCTGTTATCCCTCTCCAGGGCATAACGCATCCCGTCCAGTTCGTGCTCTTCCGAGTCCGTGATGAGGATCTTCAGTCCCTGGTTCCACTCTCGGGCATAGGTCAGCGCACCGCGCGTCAGTTCCAGTATCGCGGCCAGTCCGTATCCGTCATCGGCAGCACCATAGGAAAGTGTCTCACCGTCAGGGGTCTGCTCGGCGAATCTGGAATCCAGATGAGCGACCAGCATCAGGTAGGATTCCGAGGTGTCCCTGCCCTGAGGCTCGAACTTGCAGTAAAGATTGGCGATGTTGAGGGTTCCTCCGAACTTGCAGGGAATGGAGTCGTAGTGGAAAATCTGCGGCTTACCGCCCATATCCTCCAGTCTATCATGAAGATACCACCTTACACGAGCCCTTTCCACAGGATGAGATATAGAGTGTGGACGGGCGGATATAAAACGGATATCCTCTACTGCACGGTCCGTGGAGAAAAGGATATTTTTCTGATTATCAGCATTTCTGTAAGTGAAAAAGCCCATAGCCGCAAAGGCTGCGGCAACTATCAGTGCGAGAGCTGTAAGGAACTGGACTTTCTTCATTTCTGCGGGAAACTGGGTTTTGCTCCGCAAATTTAATAAAATATTTGAACTTGGCAAGTCTATTTAACGGGGAATCAGCAGCGAAGAGTCTCCGTAACTTAGAAAACGGAACCCATGGCCCAGGGCATAGGCATACACTTTTTTCCAGTCCTCCCCGATCAGTGCGGCTATGAGCAGTAGCAGAGTACTCTTGGGCTGGTGGAAATTGGTTATAAGCCAGTCTACTATGCGGAAACGGTAAGTAGGAACGATGATAATGCGGGTGCGGCAGGTAATACTCTCCAGATTCCGGCTGCGGGCATAGGCCTGAAGGGCTTCCAGAGCCTCTTTGAGCGGGACTTTTCCGAGTTCTGTGGTATAAGGCACCCATTGCTCCACCGGTGACGGATTCCAGTGTTCCGGTCCTTTTATGGCACATTCCGCTCCCAACCAGTACAGAGACTCAAGCGTACGCACACTTGTTGTTCCCACTGCGACAACAGGCTTATTACCTTTTATTTGGAGGATCCTATCGAGCACATCGGTTGAGATGGAGAATGGCTCCGAATGCATGGTGTGCCCCTCTATGAGGTCGCTCTTGACCGGAAGGAAGGTTCCGGCCCCCACATGCAGGCAGACATTCTCGCAGTCCAGACCCTTCTCCCTGAGCCTGGAAAGAACCTCCGAGGTAAAATGCAGTCCGGCCGTAGGCGCTGCGACTGAGCCCCGGTATGAGGCATATAGTGTCTGATACCGCTCACTGTCAATACTTTCCGACTCTCGGTGCAGATATGGGGGGATGGGCACGCGGCCGCACATCTCCATCACCCGGGAAAAAGGCTCTCCGCCATCCCAGGTAAAACGAACGAGAATATTGCCCTCCGAGCCATCCTCCAGGGTCGCCTGCAGATTCAGACGTTCAAGTTCCGTATTGTGATTCTCAGGCAGATATAGATGTATCGGTTCTCCTTTCCACTTCTTCCGGTTACCTACTATCGTCTTCCAGACACAGGTGGAAACAGCTGCAAAAGAAAGATTATAATCCTCAGGATCTGACGGTTCCAGACAGAAAATCTCTATCATGGCCCCAGTTTCTCTCCGGAAGATAAGCCTTGCAGGCACGACCTTAGTATTGTTGAAGACCATGAGTGCTCCTTCGGGCAGATAGTCGGGAAGGGAAGAGAAGACAGAATGGGAAATATCACCTTTATTATATAGGAGCAGTTTGGAGGCATCGCGCCTCTCGGTGGGATAGGATGCGATCCGTCCGTCAGGCAGATCGTAGGTATAGTCTGAAATGTTGATCTGAGGTATTGCCATATTTTAACGTTTTCAGGCGATTTTACGCACTTACGGCGGCAAATCTATACAATATCCCGCTGAAGTCAAAATAATCGTTTTTTGAGAAATGTTTACAAAAGTTAATTACAGGAATAGCGTCTCGTCTATGTGGTTTTGTAAACAAGATCTTCAACCTGGCACAAAAGTATATCATCGGTGTGGAATTGTGTAATAAACAATGTTTATATTATTGATTATCCTCTCTTAAATATGGCTTTATCAGTTAATTATATTGATTATATAAAGTTTATATTGGTAGTTTTGGATGAACTGTACGCAAATTTGCGCATATTCCATGTCACAAAGCAAATAATTCATAGATTATAGCGCTCTTAATGAGTGTTTTATATAGTTTACATATGATATGACTTAAGATAGAGGATAATCTATATTTGTTTGATTATCAAGAATATTTTAAATTACTGCCAAAGTGTTTACATTTGTCTCTTTTCAAAAGTGTGATTTTGTAAACATAATTTTATATACATTTGTAAAAATTTAAATTCACAATAATGAATCGCCGTTTACAACAATTTTTGGAACTCGAACAGCTCAAACCGGCCCAGTTTGCGGACATCATGGGCATCCAGCGCTCCAATGTCTCCCACATCCTGTCGGGACGCAACAAGCCCGGATTTGACTTTATCCAGAAATTTCTGCTGAAGTTTCCCTCCGTCAACCCGGACTGGCTCCTCCTCGGACGCGGCAAGCCCCTGCGGGAGCAGAACACCTCCGCTCCTGCTCCCCGGCAGCAGGACTCCTCCCCTGACCTGTTCTCCCCGTCCATCGAACTGGACCTGGACAGCGGCCCTTCGTATGCTCCGGTTCCGGAGACTGAAAGCACCCGGGACATGATCGAAGACGGTGATGAGCCCATGTCCGCACCGGTACGCCCCCAGCCTAGGGATGTACGGCGCATCACATTGTTCTATTCCGACGGAACATTTCAGGAATTTTATCCACCCAAATAGTTTTTGGCGTATCTTTGCCTGCGAATCAACGCTGAAACACTATGTACAGACTGCTCATCCGACGTATACTCTTCTCTTTCTCGCCTGAAACGGCCCATCATATCACTTTCCGCCTCCTGCAGTTCCTGCGCTATATTCCACTTTCCCAGAGTCTTATAAGGGCTATTTTCCGTGTCAGGGACAAGGAGGGAGAGCTGCGCCGCGAAGTATTCGGCCTGACATTCAGGAATCCCGTGGGCCTGGCGGCAGGTCTGGACAAGAACGGAGAGTTCTACAACGACATGGGCAACTTCGGCTTCAGTTTCGTGGAGATAGGCTCCCTCACCCCCGAGCCTCAGCCCGGCAATCCCAAGCCCCGCTCTTTCAGACTCGTAGAAGACCACGCCCTCATCAACCGCATGGGTATCAATAATAAAGGTGTAAAATACGCTGTGGCCCAGCTCCAGAAGCGCGTCCCGAATGTCATCATCGGCGGCAACATAGCCAAGGCCTCCAAGACTCCTAATGAGGATGCCTACAAGGATTACGAGCGTTCCTTCTCCCTGCTCTACGACTACGTGGACTACTTCACAGTGAACGTATCCTGCCCCAACGTCAAGGACCTCACTGTCCTGCAGGACGTAGGCTACTTGTCCGAGATAGTGGACCATCTGCTCACCCTCAGAAGGTATTACGACGACTACCGCCCCATCCTGCTCAAGATATCTCCCGACATCCCTTACGAGCATGTGGACCGCATCGTGGACCTTGCCCTGAGTTCCGGCCTCGACGGTATAATCGCCACAAACACAACCAATTCCCGTGAAGGGCTCTCCACCGACCCCGAGAAGGTCAAGGCCATAGGCAACGGCGGCCTGAGCGGCCAGCCCCTGTATGAGAAGAGCCTGGCGATGGTGCGCCACATCCACCAGAAGACCGGCGGCATCCTGCCCATCATCGGCGTGGGCGGCATCATGACCCCGGAGCAGGCCAAGGAGATGCTGGACGCCGGTGCCTCCCTGATTCAGATATACTCCGGCTTCATCTACAACGGTCCCGGAGCCGTACGCAAGATTCTCAAGTACCTTAAATCCCATAAATAATGAAACGAGCAGCCGTCTGCACCATCGGCGATGAGATTCTCATCGGCCAGATCGTCGACACCAATTCCTCTGCCATTGCCCGCGGGCTCAACGCCATAGGCGTGAAAGTGCTCCGTATGGTCTCCATCAGCGATGACAACACCGACATAAAGCAGAGCTTGAAGTCCCTGCTGCATGATAACGATATAGTGATAGTTACGGGCGGACTCGGACCCACCAAGGACGATATCACCAAGAAGGCTCTCGGAGAGCTCTCCGGCAGCCGAGGCACCGTCTTCCATCAGGGACAGATGGATGTGATAGAGCGGATACTTGCCCACCGGGGCATCGAGATATCCGACATCAACCGGGACCAGGCCATGGTGCCCGACACCTGCGAGGTCATGGTCAACCGGAAAGGCACCGCTCCCGGGATGATATTCCGTTTCCCGGCAGCCCTCTTCTCCCATTGTCCCGTGCTCTATTCCCTGCCCGGGGTGCCTTACGAGGCCATCGGCCTGCTGCCGTCAGTGATGGACGACATACGCAGCCATTTCGCCCTCGACAGCATACACCATAAGACCATAGTCACCTACGGCATAGCCGAGTCCACCCTGGCCAAGATGATAGAGCCCTGGGAGGATGCCCTGCCGGAGGACATGCACCTGGCCTACCTGCCCAATCCCCTGACTGGGGTCAAGCTGCGCCTGTCGATATACGGCGGGGAGCGGGAAGATGAGATACGGCGCATTGAGGCTGAGTTCGCCAAGCTCGGCCCTGTCCTCGGCGACGCCATCTACGGTGAAGGCGAGGACACCCTCCAGTCCGTGATAGCCCGCAGGATGACTGCTGCCGGAAAGACCTTAGCTGTAGCCGAGTCCTGCACCGGAGGCCGGATAGCCTCCCTCATCACACAGATACCCGGAGCCTCCAGGTTCTTCTACGGCTCAGTCACATCATACGACAACTCGGTGAAAGAAAACGTACTGCACGTTCCAACCGAAATAATCGCTTCAAAAGGAGCCGTCAGCCGCGAATGTGCCGAGGCCATGGCTCTCGGAGTCCGCAAGGCACTCGGGACGGACTACGCTCTCTCGACCACCGGCATCGCCGGCCCGGACGGAGGCACGCCCGAAAAGCCCGTCGGCATAGTCTGGACCGCAGTGGCATATCCGGATACGAAAAATCCGGGCAAGACCGCAGTCCTGTCCCGGATGTTCCGTTTCAACAACGACCGAAGCACCAATATCGACCGTTTCGCCGGCAGCGCCCTCAATCTGCTGAGGACTGTGCTGCTTTCTGAGCCTGGTGCATGACCCGCAGGAAGTTGCCGCCCATGATACCGCGTATCTCGGAGCTGCTGTAGCCGCGCTGCCGCAGTTCCGCTGCTATGTTGCCGTACATGGAGATGTCCCTCAGCCCCTCGGGCGCCACATCTATCCCGTCGAAGTCCGAGCCGAGGCCCACATGGGCCGCTCCGACTACTTCCACGGCATGATCGATGTGGTCCACGACCCTCCTGACAGAGGGCGTGGGATAGACGGCCAGCTCGTCCATTATCCTCCAGTAATTGTCCCGGTACTCGATATTGTACAGGTCGGAGCGGTAGAGTTCCTGCCAGTGCTCCCCTTCCTCGCTGAGTTTCAGAAATTTCTCGTCCTGGGCAAAATCGGAGTCGATGAATTTGGGATAGAAATTGATCTGAATCACTCCGTCGGCGGTACCCAGGTCCCGCAGCATGGCGTCGGACATATTCCGGGGATGGCCGCACAGGGCCCTGCAGGAGGAATGTGAGGCGACAATAGGAGTTGTGGAATATTTCAGCAGGTCATAGAACGTCCCGTCCGAGGCGTGGGAGCAGTCCAGGAGAATGCCCAGGCGGTTGCACTCGGCCACCACTTCCTTTCCGAAAGCGGAAAGACCGCCCCATTCCGGCTCCAGGGGCATGCACGAGTCGCAGATCTGGTTGTGCCGGTTATGGCAGAGCGTGAGATAACGCACTCCAAACCGATGATAAAGACGCAGATATGCCAGATCGTGCTGTATCGGGGTGCCGTTTTCCATACCCAGGAATACGGAGATAAGGCCGTGCTTCTTGTGCTCGAAAGCCTGTTCCGGGGAAACGGCGAATGCCGCGACAGCGCTGTTGCTGTCGACGGCATCGTAGCATTTGGATATGAGCCTTATCGCATGGACCGTAGCCTCGGCGTCCGTAAGCTCCGGCGGGGAATATATCGCGAAGAACATTCCGTCCACCCCTCCTTCCCGGGCCCTCACGAAGTCCACGTGCCCCCTCGGCTGCCGCTTCCCGAGGTCTATCTCCTCGAGCAGCATCGTCGGAGTGTCGCAGTGCGAGTCCAGCACGAAATCCTTGTCTGAATGTATCCAGGACATCTTCTCTTATCTGCGGTTTCTGACGCTGGATGCTTTGGATACATCCACTAGATCCATATCCTTGGCATTTACAGTTACACTTGAAGCACCACTGGCTTCTACCCTGGCTCTCTTGGCTATAAGAGAGGATGCCTTGCAGCTGGAGGCTCCGCTTACATCCACGTCCAGATAGTCAGCCGTTCCGTTGACATAGAAATTGGACGCACCTGAAAGACTGATGCGGAGGTTCTTCATCCTGACCTCCTCCATATCCACGTCGGAGGCTCCGGAATTATCTACTACGCAGTCAGTGTAATTGCCGCCTATGATGTATACATTCGAGGCACCGCTGCATTCAATATCGGAATTGTCAATGCTGCCTGACAGATCCATTTCAACGTGTGAAGCACCTGATGCCACAATTCTGAGGTCACCCACTGTATTGAAAACCGCTTTCTTGAGGGATGAGGCTCCGCTGGTGCGGATATCGAGCGACTGAGTGTCAAACCGGTCCAGAATACTCATATTTGCTGCACCTGATAGGCGTACGCTCTCTATCCCGGGGCAGCTGACCTTGGCGTAGAGTTTCCAGTCCCCGCTGTTGAACTCGCGGCGGATGTCCCTGGGAGCCTTTTCGAGGTCGAGGGTAAGAACCAGTACGCCCGACTGTACTTCGGCTGTTACGTACTCCTCCAGTTCTGCAGGGAATGTGAGTTCCAATGCGTGTTTAGAGGCTTTCTCCACGTCCACCTCAAAGCGGTTTCCGGCCCTGATGCCGTTGAAATTACGGACTTTTACCTCCTTGGTAATCTCGTCGTAAGACCTTGCCTGTGCGCATACCGGTACCATCAATGCCAGTATAGCTGCCATTGTAATTAATCTTTTCATATCTGCGTTGATTTAAAATGTTTTATTCTGTCTCATTCAGCCCCCTAATGGTTCCTACCACATGATCCAGGGCTGCTATCTGCCTGGCCGAGTACTCCTGCAGAATCTCCCTCTGGCGCTGCGTGTCAACTCCTTCCAGCTGGTCTATCAGGGGCACCGGTTCCCGTACAACATCGTCCACTACAGCCATGGCCTCCTCCGCCCAGTCCTCCGGCATATAGGCCGTCAGGACTGCGACCTCGACGGTAATATCGGCCACCGTGCGGCAATACTGCTGATAGATGTACCCGGGAGACAATGTATCCAGCTCCTCTGAAAATGACTTCTCTTCCGCTATCTGCACCCGGGGTTCCTCTTCCCGGATGTACGGATTCATCAGGACCCGTACGCCGAAAATAAGGGCCAGGGAGGCCACAAGGGGGAAGGCAATGACCTTCCACAAGGGTTTCCTGCGGCGCTTGAGGTTCGAGCGGAAGTGTATGCGGTTGCGGCTGGAGTACTCCCAGCGCTGTTCAAAGCGGGACTCGTCTCCTTCGGGGATGAGTTCGTCTGATTCCTTGATGGAACCGCTGTTCTGTCTGAAGTATTGCTGTAAGTTATCCATTGTCCTGTTATTTTTCGTTTTTAATCATTTCCACCAGTTTGCGCTTGCCCCTGAGATACTGCGACCGCACCGTGCTTTCCTCCACCCCCAGTATCTGCGCGGCCTCTGAATAGTCGTACCCCTCGAAGAGCAGCAGGGAGAGCACCGTCCTGTATCCGTCGGGCATCAGGAGCATCTGCCGCTTTATTCTCCCTATCATCTCCTGCGGGCTCTGACTCTGCAGGAGACTGTCCCACTGCTGCGACGAGTCCTCCTCCGGGTCTTCCTCCGCATATTTCTCAAGCTTCACCTTCAGCCCCCTGCGCATGCGGAGCATGTCTATCGAGGCTCTGGTGCAGGCTTTTGTGAGCCAGGCCGAGGTCTGTGCCTCGGACAGTTTAGCGGTATTGGTCCTCAGATACTTGATAATAGTGTCCTGCACTATCTCCTCGGCGTCGAAACTGTCGCCGGTTATCCGCAGCGACGTGTTGTAGAGCCTCGTCTTGTATCTGTTGTAGAACGCTGTAATCTCTTTAGGTATCATCTTTTGTTTTTTCCACTTATATAACGTACGGGCAGGGCCGTCTGTTGCATCTGCCGCGTATTATTTTCTTACTATTTTTTCCAGGACCTCCGTGGTCTCCAGTTTCAGGTTCCTGTCATAGGTGTCGTGCCGGACCATACCGACGCCGCGGGCATACCAGGTGCGGGCAGTGGTGACACGGTTGCGCATCATCCCCTTCTCGACCTTGTGCTCGGAAACTATCACGCAGGGGAATGTACCGGCCGGGGTAGTCAGGGTGTCAGTACCGAGGACCCGGCGCTCCGTCACGGTGACGTTCATCGTCATGCCTAATGCTCTGACCTTGCCGGCCGCACTCTGCAGGGTATCGCCGGGCGTCAGGACGGAAGGCAGCAGGGTCAGGCCGCCCTCCGCGGTGATCCGGGCATTTTTCCAGAGTATTCCTTTGAGAACGGAGACCAGGCTGGCGGCAATATCGAGGGTCACGTCCCCGTCCCGGCTTATCAGGGCCGTCATCACGGCCGGAGTCTCCATATTCTCCAGTCCCTTGCCGTCCACTGTCCGGATAAAGGAGGAATAAGTCACTGTGAGAGAAGAGTCTGCAGAATCGAGAGCAGTCTCAAGAATACTCATGGTATGGTTCCACTTGACCGAGCCGTCCTCTGCATAATACCTGGTGTAGACCAGCTCCGTACCCTCATCCGTACAGAACCAGGCCTGGGCCCGGAGGCATACTGGGCAGCAGATGAGGAGGATGAACAGAAAGAGGTATCTCATATATCACAATAATATCCTACAAACATACGGAAAAATGAAAAATTTTGCTAATTTGGCTCCGCAAATACGCGAGCAGAACACTATGACAAGACCTACAGTAGCCCTCATCTACGACTTCGACGGCACCCTCTCCCCTGCCAACATGCAGGAATTCGGACTGATACAGACATTCGGCAAGGACCCCGCCCTCTTCTGGAGCAGGAGCAACCAGCTCTCGCAGGACAACGATGCCAGCGAGATACTCTGCTACATGAAGACCATGATCGACGAGGCCCGCGCCTCTGGAGTCCACCTGACCAGGGAGAGTTTCCGCCGTTTCGGATCCATGGTGAAACTCTACCCCGGGGTCAGGGAATGGTTCGGGAAAATCAATGAGTACGGCCGCTCCAAAGGTCTCCAGATAGAGCACTACATCAACTCCTCCGGCCTTACGGAGATGATCGAGGGCACGGAGATATACCCGGAGTTCAAGAATGTCTACGCCTGCTCCTTCCTCTACGAGGACGGAGAGGCGGTCTGGCCCGCAGTAGCCGTGGACTACACGGCCAAGACCCAGTTCCTGTTCAAGATCAACAAGGGCGTGATGAGCATCCGCGACCACACCCTTGTCAACAGATACCTGCCTGAGAAAGAGCGGCCTGTACCCTTCTCCCGTATGATCTACTTCGGTGACGGAGCCACTGACATCCCCTGCATGAAACTCGTCAAGCAGTTCGGAGGCCACTCCATAGCCGTGTACAACCCGGACGGGCACGAGCGCGAGAAGTCCGAGCGCCTGCTCAGCGAACAGCGGGTGCACTTCGTATGCCCTGCGGACTATTCCGAAGGAAAGCGGATCTACCGGGTGGTAACCGCCATCATAGACAAGATAAAGGCTGATCTGGAAATAGAGGCCCTAAAGGGCTGAGACGACTTCCTCGGCTATCCGGGCTACCCTCTGTCTGGTCTCCCGTACGGCGGCCACCTGAGAATCTGAGTCAAATTCTCCCCTGACATTCCGGAAATCCGCCAGGATCTCCTCCCTGGCAGACCCGTCCAGGCCGAAGCCGGTCATCACCCCGTCGCCGAACTCCTTGGAAGCGTCCCTCTCTATATCGGCGAAAAGCGACTCGGACGCAGCCCTCCACTGACGCAGCAGGTCTATCAGTTTCTTGCGGGTGATCTTCCTGGGGTCCACATTGAATACAGTCTGAATGTGGGCATAGACCCATCTCCATTCGTAGAGCTGATAATTGGAGGCGATGGCCGAGAGCCTGGATTCCACCGCTTCCGGCGTGCTGAGCGAGCCGGAGGCTATCTCCTCCACGATCTGGTCTATCTCCGCTTTCGGGGCCAGCAGTCCGGCCACGTCCACCCAGCGTCCCTCACCTACGGGGGATACGGGAGAAAGGGCTGCCGCTATAGCCTCGTCGGAGGTCAGCCGGCGGCCGCGGAGTGTCAGGGCCACCTGCAGACCGATATAGTACTTGAGGGCATTCTCATAGCGCTCCACCCCTGAAGTAAGGGACGAACCGGCTATTGTGCAGCCTCCGTAGTTGGAGGGAGTCCCGGAGAAACGCTCCTCGGAAAGCATGCGGACCAGCTGGTCCCTGCCTGCGAGCATCGCTCCTGCAGTATAGGGGGAAAATGCCTCGAAACGGATATTGTCTATGCGTCCGGAGGGGCTGCGGCGGTCCCTCGCGGGCCATTTGCGGATATCGCGGAACAGTCCTATGCTGCGCAGGTTCACTCCGGGAACCAGATATGAGCTGCCCTCCGACTCGAGGATATAGGAGAAGGGCATGTCAGGAGTGTCGATCCTGCCGGTATGATGACCTAGAACCGTGGTGAAAGGGGCCACTCTTACGGGCAGCATCATGTAGGAACCGGAGCCGCACTTGACACCGCGTCCGAATACGCCCTGGTGCACGGGACCCAGTTTGTACAGGTGATTGCTGAAATTGGTGGCCGAGCCCGCGTTCATGAAAGAGAACATCGAGCCTATCAGCAGTGTGGACTTGTGATGGGAGACAGTAAAGGGACCTGCCAGTACCGATACGGCCTCTCCGTTCTCACAGTGGGAATTGGCGAAAAACAGACTGTCAGAGCAGGAGAATCCCTTGGCCAGGGTCACACTCTGCCCCACAAAGCAGCGGGTCACTACCGCACCGTCCTCCACCACCGAGCCGGACTGTATTATGAAATCCGTGCAGACCGTTCCGCTGCCGATGAGCACCGGAGCCCCGGCACTGCTGACTACCGTCCCGTCGAAGAGACGGAGGCAGCCCTGCAGGACGGCGGCCTCTCCTATTCTCACGTTCCGGATGATGCCGACATTCTCTATTCTGGCCCCAGGGCCGATGAAGCCGCGCTCCGATGCCGCTGCCCTGGCTTGGAGATCCGCCATGGCCTGCAGCCTCTGCGTCAGTTCAGAACGGTGCCTGTACATGGCCGCCAGATAGGCCGTCTGGGCGGAGAGTCCCTCGTAGATGGCCACCTCGCGTCCTCCGGTCTCCGGAAGCACATTGACCCGGGTGCCCACGCCGAAGGACGGGACGCCCTCCATGTATATTTTTCCCACATCGCAGATGTAGACGCGGGGACCTATGTCATAGTTGGCTATATAGCCGTGAATGTGGGTGATGAGCGCGTCATCATCCACATTCACGTTGAAAAGGGTCGCATCGTAGATACCGCTGTGTATGGACAGGCCGCCGGGGAGGGCGATGCTGCCGGAGAATGCTCCGAGACGGACCACTCCGTAGAAATTGACCCTGACTATGCTTTCCGGAGTAAAGCGCTCCGACACATAGACATGCTGCCAGTCCTCGGCCCAGCATCCCTGGGTCCTGAGGACGGATATCTCTCCGGAGGTCAGCTGGCGGCAACCGTTCATTCCTACCTCAATAGATTAACCATACTTACCACCATAGTGGCGATGGATGTCGTCGAAGATGCTATGGAGACTATTTCCGCAGCAGATATTCTCTGACGGCTCTCGAGGTCTCTTTCCGGTACAATAATCTCGCATCCGGGCTTGGGCCTGAAATTCCTGCTGCCCTTGGTTGCCGCCGAACCGTTCATGAATACTATGTACTTCTGGTTCCTGATGGCTCCCTTCGCATAACCTCCTGCCATCTTGATATATTGCGAGGTGGATATGGACGGGTCAAATGTCACCACCGTAGGGAAAAGGACTGCACCTGATATTCTCACGGTAGAGTTGTATTTGGGTATTGAAATACTGTCGTTGATACTGAGTACCACGTCATAATAGGAATCAGGATTCTCAAGGGCCTTCTGCACGTCGATAGCTATGGTGTATCTCTCGTTTCTCCTGGGCATTTCTATCATGGTAGTGTCTATTCCGGCCTCCGCAGCGGCAAGTATCCTGGCGGAAAGGGCCCTCTGGTACTCTTCCTCGGTAAGCTGCCGTGACAGTACGGCTCCTTCCAGATATGCGTCATCGGTATAACCGCCGGCACGGCTGAGAATGTCTGAAAGGCGGACAGTACTCTTCTCGACTACATAGTGCCCCGGGAAATTGACCTCTCCGGTTATATTCACAGTAGTTTGAGGACGGTAACTGGGTGTAAGCCTGACTGATATGATATCGTACGGCTCGAGAGGGAAATCCAGGGCATCAGGATCATCCTCAAGATTCAGAGTGTAGACCAGGGAGATGGAGTCACTTTTTACTGCTCCCTTGTCATAGATATTCCTTCTGGCAACATCCACGTTGGTCCTGGATGCGCCGAGAGTGAAGCCGCCGGACAGAAGGATAGCGTCCCCTACAGTAAGTCCCCTGCGGTACGGCAGTTCGGAAGGATTATTGAGTTCTCCCTGAGTAGTGATGGTGTGGGCAACATTGAACTCATAACTTGCAAATATGGTGACACTGTCCTCGCTGACAAGCGGTATGTCCTGTTCTCCTGCCAGCACTTTGGCGAGGTTGAAGAACAGGGATACGGTGTCTCTCTGTTCATTGAAACGGGTTATCAGACCTCTGTCCATATAAGCCTCGTCCATCACACCGCCGGCATATCCCAGCAGCTGTCCCAGAGTGGAGACACTGTCGGTTATGGCATAGTCACCGGGATGCCATACAGCTCCTGAGAGATGTACGGTATTTGCATTACGAGAGATATTAGAAGGGACAATGAGTATATCTCCGTCCATGAGAGTAAACGACCCGAATTCAGAAGCCTTGACGTCAAAGGACCTGGCCCTGTCTCCCTTCTTACGGATTACGTGCACGAAAGTCTCGTCGGCATCACTCTTGTAGCCGGCCGCGAAACGGATAGCGTCCGCTATATTCTCACCCTCCTTCATCTCATAGTACATGGGCCGTCTTACACTTCCTTCTATCTTGACGAGACATTCGTAAGGAGAGAACATAATCAGGTCATCGTCCTCCAGCCTGATGTTGTCATCATATTTTCCGTCTATCAGAAGCTTGTAGAAGTCCAGGCTCCTGTATACCTTGCCGTTTCTATAGATCCTGATGTTCCTCAAAGTACCTATGTCGGTAGGGCCTCCCGCCATGTATGCTGCGGTGAAAACAGTGGAAAGCGAGGGCAGCGTGAATGTTCCGGGATTCTCCACGTCTCCGACCACATTGACGGAAAGGGACCTGATCCTTCCGAGAGTAAGTCTCAGGAAAGTATTGGGCGCGTCACCGGATATTCCGGAATATATTACAGAGAGTTTTTCCCTCATTCTTTTCTCAGCCTGCTCTACGGTCAGTCCGACAAGATATACAGGTCCTACATCAGGAATGGTCACACTTCCTTCAGGAGACACGGTATAGGTATAACTGCTGAAAGTAGCTCCCCAGATATCCAGGACTATCTCGTCTCCTGGCGCCAGCTTGTAGCTGGCGGGGGTGGGTATATTATAATTAGGTATGAAATTCAGGTCAGGGGAGCGGAATATCCTGTGACCGTAGATCGTATTAAGTTGAGCGATGAAATTGCGGGCGAGCATCGCGGAGTCAAGCACGTAAGTGGAATCCTCTAGCATTATCATGCCGTTCATGACACCTCCCTGGGTTCCGCCGTAACCGGCCATCTTCATATTCTGGAGGTTCTGAGAATTCTGATTGTTACGGTTGAAGCTGCTGTTCCTGTCGATGGCGTTAGTGTTCATCTGTACGCCTGACGTCATTCTGTTCTGCTCCTTGTTGAGCATTTCATTTATCTCGCTCTCGCTGTATCCGTAGGACTTGGCCATGGCCTTGGCCAGTTCCAGGTCGTTCGAGGACTGCGCCATGGCAGCAGTGGACAATGCGAACAGAAAGATGCATGACAATATGCCTGCCTTACAAATTTTTCTCATACAAACTCTTCAATAATAATTTCAATTTTTTTCAATCCTGCAAAATTAGGCATTTTTAGCACTTTACAAAAAAATATCTATATTTGTGGCATGCAAAAAGGTGCCGACATACTTGTAAAAACTCTATTTATCATCTATATATTGGTGGTAATGTTTTTCTGTTTCTACAGATTCAGCTCGACGGACATAGACCTGAGCAGGTATTTTCTGGGTATCCGTCTTGACAGGTATGCGCATTTTGCGATGTTTTTCCCCTATCCTTTCATTGCATGGCTTACATGCAGGTATACGTCCCGCTCGCAACTGTTGCGCAGGCACGCCATAACCGTCACCCTCATTTCGGGTCTGATATTCGCAGGTATGACCGAACTCTTCCAGGACTGGTTCTTCCCCTCCAGACAGGGTGACGTAATGGATTTCACGGCAGATTCCATATCGGTCATTTCCGGATGCCTGATAGTCCGGCTGGCCGGTGAACATTTAGTTAAATTTATAGAAAGAATGTTTTCCAGAAAAGCTTTAATCATCGTCGTTCTCCTTGCGTCGGTGACGTTCACCTCCCATGCTGACAGCCGTGACAGCATCAGGCTTGCACGTCAGGAACGTCTTTTCGGAGGAGAACCGGTAAAAACAGCAGTAAAGCTCAATGCGGCTGCTGTAGTGGGCATAGTCAATCCATCGGTTGAGTTCCGCGCGCATAAATACATAACCGTAGGCCTGGAAGGTTTCGGAGTTTTCTATCCTAAAGGATTCGGCAAGCTTATAAACGGCCCCGTTGTAATGGCCATGACATTCGTAGAAGGCCGTTATTATCCGGTCGAGTCCTTCAGAGGGTTCTTCGTAGGCCCAAACATCGGATTCTCCGCATGGACTCTCAGCAAAGGCATACATCCTATGTACTGGGGCAGTTATCATAACCAGTATCAGGTAGGATGCAATTTCATGGTAGGTCTCACCGCAGGGTATGCCTTTACTCTGACGAAGCACTGGGGAATAGAAGTCTCTGTCGGAGGAGGCTTCCAGAACAGTATTTATGAGGGGCACTATCTGTCGGACGGTTCAATGTACATCGGCTGGAACGGATCTTCCGAATGGCTCCCTTACAAAGCCGCTGTCAATATAGTCTATAAATGGTAAACAATATCAGACTGACACTGCTGACGGTCCTGATTCTCCCGTGCCTGCTGCAGTATCCCGCATCAGCACAGCTCAGAGTCAAGGATCTGTGTCCGGCTGTGGATTCAATCAACGGCCGGCTCATGGGCCGCACATCCGTACTGCCGGAAATCAGTATTGACACATTCCTTATCAGCAAAAAAAACAAACGTGTTGACATTCGGTTAAGTCCCGGAATCTCCGATTATCCTCTCAGGGATGATGACATCGAATTCTTTTCCCGCCAGATAAAGATGTATCTCCCCTCACCCGTACATCAGTATGATGTCTGTCTGTATGCCGGCGAGCGGGAACTTTCCGGACTCAGCTCAGGATATTATTCCGGCCGCGGATATTCTCTGGAAGAAAAATCCCGACAGTCCGCCGGGGAGCACGGAATCTGGATAAAGAATCTGACTGTACCTGTCCCCGAGGAGGGGCTTAGCGGAAGGAATATAGCCTTGTGGCCCGGCCACGGGTATTATTATTCCAATATAGAGGACAGGTGGAAATGGCAGAGAGCACCTTTCTTCTCCACTATAGAGGACCTGCTGCTGCAAAGTTACATCGTCTCATTCCTGGCCCCAATGCTGGAGAATGCAGGAGCGTCTGTTCTCATTCCCAGGGAACGGGACATGCAGGCGACTGAAATAATAGTTGACAACGGAAGTGTATTCTATACAGAACGTAACGGGGAGCCGGACCGGCATCAGTGGACTGACGCTCCTGATCCCGGATTCGCCGACACTGCAGACTGCTACAGTACTGGAGAGAATCCGTTTACTATGGGGACGGCAAGAATGGTGGAATGCAGCCTGAAGCATCCTTCCAGCGCTGCATATATCCCGAATTTCCCTGAATCAGGAGATTACGCGGTATATGTCTCTTATCAGACTGTAAAACAGAGTTCTTCTGCAAAATATACAGTACGCCATTCCGGAGGTGAATCCGAGTTCACAGTGGATCAGAGCATGGGGGGCGGCACATGGGTATATCTGGGGACTTTCCGTTTTACAAAGGGAGAGACCGGTCAGGGGGTAATCGTGCAGAACTGCGCAGTGGAAAGCAAGGGGCGCGGATATATAACGACAGATGCCGTAAGATTCGGAGGAGGCACGGGCAATATCAGCCGGGGCGGTCAGACCAGCGGAGTTCCCCGCTATGCCGAGGCAGCCCGCTACTGGCTGCAATGGAGCGGTTTCCCTGAAACAATATACAATACAAGCGAGGATCAGGATGACTACAAGGACGATTATACCTCCAGGGGAGAATGGGTCAACGATCTGACAGACAGGCTCGGCATACCTGTCGACATGGCCCTGGCGCTGCACACAGACGCAGGGGTTGTCCGGAACGACTCAATAATCGGAACTCTCGCTATTTACAAAGAGGAATCCGAAGGAAAGGTACAATACCCGGACGGACGTCCCAGGATCATGGCCAGGGAACTGGCTGACATAGTCCAGACAACACTCATCGAGGATATAAGGACTTACTGCAGGGAGGACTGGACACGCCGCTCCATCTGGGACAGGTCATATATGGAGGCAAGGGTTCCGGATGTACCGACAGTTCTGATCGAACTGCTTTCACATCAGAATTTCGCCGACATGCAGTATGCGCTGGATCCAGGCTTCAAATTCATAGCTTCCCGTGCAATATATAAAGGAATCCTCAAATACCTGTCCTATATCCACGATACAGAATATACTGTTCAGCCTCTTCCGGTAAAGGACCTGAAGCTGGAGGTGTCTGAAGGCCGGAAAGACAGGGCAAGGATACATCTTCAATGGTCTCCGCGTACGGATTCTACAGAGGCATCAGCTGTGCCTTCGTCCTACATAGTGTACAGAAGGACTGCAGATACTGCCGCCGGCGTGGAGGTACCGGGCTTTGCCAAGGTGGCACTCGTCGACGGGACCGGATATTACGAGGATATCCTGCCCGGCAGAATTTACAGCTACTATGTGACTGCCGTCAATAAAGGAGGGCGCTCATTCCCCTCAGAGATATTGTCCGCAGGGTACATTCCGGATGCCGGACAGGCATTGATAGTCAACGGATTCACATCCGTATCCGGACCTGCACCTATGCCTGTCTGTGATTCAGTCACCGCAGGCTTTGATTTCAGAGCCGACCACGGAACTCCTTATATTCAGGACTGTTCCTATATAGGTGAGCAGTTCGAATTTCTCCGGGACAAGGACTGGATACACGACGATCGCCCCGGATTCGGTGCCTCATACATGGATTACGGACCTGCGCCCATGGCCGGCAATACCTACGACTACCCTCTGATTCACGGAATGTCTCTCATGCGTTCAGGCATGAGCTTCTCTTCAACGTCGCTGAGCGCTTTTTCAGAGACAGATGCTGATCCAGACAAATATGCAGTCATAGATCTTATTTTCGGAAAGCAGAAAAATGTATTTCATAATACCGGCCTCTACCCTCTTCTCTCCGAATATTGTTCAGGAGGCGGATCAGTCATCATATCCGGAGCTAATATAGGCAAAAGCGCCTGGTACGACAGCGACCGTAAGTATTCCGGCTCCCTCCTCCTTAATGCATCCATGTCTTCCGTATACAGGGCCTCCGGGGAACTTGAGACGCTCAGAGATTCACTCGCAGCGCTGTCCTCAAGTACGGCATCCGATATACTTTCCAGTCTTGACAGCATATCCTCGGAACTTAGAGCATTCGCGGTAAGAACCGTCAATACTCTGCACAACAGAATCACGGCCCTTTACAGAGAAGCCGATCCTGATTTTGCCGCCAACCGTCTCGCCGCGGATATCTTCCGCTACGGCTGGAGCAACGGCTCGGCCACGACGACCGGTATTGTCAGGCCGGTACGGAATCAGGGGGAGATCCTGCATAACGGTTCTTCCACATTTCAGTTCAGCACAGCCCCCAATCCCGACATCTATTGCGTTGAGTCGCCTGATGCCATCCTGCCTTCAGACGACATGTCGTTCACTTTCATGCGCTACTGCGGCTCCAACACCTCGGCGGCAGTGGCCTATGACGGAGATTACCGTGCCGTCTCCCTGGGCTTCCCCATAGAAGCACTAACCTCGCAACAGCAGGTCGATGACCTGATGCGCGAGGTTATAAGATTTCTGCTGCGGGACTGATCCGGCTACAGCACCTCTATGCTTCTGCGGATGAACTCCGAGAGATCCTTGCCTTTCAGCATATTGTTCGCCAGCAGGGCCAGGTCCACTACCTGATGCAGGAGGATATTGTCCTTGGCAAAGCCCTTCATGGCCTCCTTCCTCTGGTCGCGGACTTCTCCGAGCTCTTTCTCCAGTTCCTTCTTCGCGTCTTTGTCCGCAATGGGGATATCCTCCTCCTTCTTGTCCTTCATGGCTGCGTCCAGCTTGTCGATACCGGCCTGCAGCTCGTTCCTGCGGCTGTCGAAAGACGCGCACTGCTCTGACAGAGATGTGCTCTTGGCCTCGAGGATACGCTTGATCAGCGGATGCTGGATATTGACGTCGATGGTATAGGACTCGGGCATCTCACCGTAGAAGTTCATTCCTCCGCCGAGGGCCGACATGTCGCGGTAACGGCGCATGAACTCGGACTGTGTAATCAGGATAGGAGCACCATTCTCCCCCAGGTTCTCAGGCTTTACGAAGTAGTGGTTGCCTTCGGGCAGGACGGACTCGAACATGTCGGAGAGGTCGGTCTTCTCGGCCTCGGGCATCTCGGGCTCCTTGACATCCTCCTTACGGATAAGCTTGTCTATCGAGTCTGCGTCCACACGGGCAAATGTCGAGTCGGGAAGCTTGGCCTCCAGCAGATTGACGAAATGGGCATCGAGCTGGCAGTCGAAGAGCAGGACATCGTAGCCCTTGTTCTTGGCTGTCTCGATATACTGGTACTGGGCCACGGGATCAGTGGCGTAGAGGTATACCACCTTCTTGTCCTTGTCGGTCTGGTTGGCCTCTATGGCCTTGCGGTAATCGTCGTAGGCGAAGAACTTGCCGTCGGTGTTCTTCATCAGGGCGAACTTGAGGGCCCTCTCGCAGAACTTCTCCTCGGTCAGCATGCCGTACTCGATGAAGAGCTTGAGGTTGTCCCACTTCTCCTCGTACTCCTTGCGGTCGTTCTTGAAGATGTCCTCCAGGCGGTCAGCCACTTTTTTAGTAATATAGGTGGAAATCTTCTTTACGTTGGAGTCGGACTGCAGATAGCTCCTGGATACGTTCAGAGGGATATCCGGGGAGTCTATCACACCGTGCAGCAGGGTCAGGAAATCGGGTACGATATTCTCTACAGAGTCGGTGACGAACACCTGGTTGCAGTAAAGCTGGATCTTGTTCTTGGTCACGTCCAGGCGGTCCTTGATCTTGGGGAAATACAGGATACCGGTGAGGTTGAAGGGGTAGTCCACATTCAGATGGATGTAGAACAGCGGTTCCTCCAGCATCGGATAGAGCTCGCGGTAGAACTTCATGTAGTCCTCCTTCTTCAGATCGGCGGGCTTCTTGTTCCAGATGGGGTCGGTATCGTTGATTATCTTGTCCTTGTCGGTATCCACGTACTTGCCGTCCTTCCATTCCTGCTCCTTGCCGAAGGCGATGGGCACTGGCATGAAGCGGCAGTATTTCTTCAGCAGCTCCTCTACCTTGGATTTTCCGGCGAACTCCTTGGAGTCGTCATCCAGATACAGGGTAATCTCGGTGCCCCTGTCGGTGCGGCTTCCCTCAGTCATGGCAAACTCGGGATTGCCCTCGCACTCCCATCTTACGGGCTTTGCACCCTCTTTCCATGACAGGGACTCTATCACCACTTTCTTAGAAACCATAAAGGCGGAGTAGAAGCCCAGTCCGAAATGACCTATGATATTACCGGCCACATCCTTGTACTTCTCCAGGAACTCTCCTGCACCGGAAAATGCTATCTGATTGATGAATTTGTCCACTTCTTCGGCTGTCATACCGATTCCGCGGTCGGTAACGGTCAATGTATTCTTCTTATCGTCAGCGGATATCCGCACGGTCAGGTCTCCCAGCTCACCTTTCAGCTCGCCGGTATTGGCCAGTGCCTTCACCTTCTGAGTAGCATCCACTGCATTGGCCACTATCTCCCTGAGGAAGATCTCATGGTCCGAATAGAGAAACTTCTTGATGACGGGGAAAATATTTTCAGTTGTTACCCCTATTTTTCCTTTTTGCTGTGTCATATTGTTAATTTTAAATATTTTCTGTTTTGCTGGTATGGCAAAAGACATACCACTTCCCCCACCCTGCCAAAATGGCACAGAGCGTCCATGACCGGATTCTGTATGATTTTAGAATTCTCCGTGTTTTTATAATCCTGCAATAATTGCGGCTTTTCTTTAAATTCCCTCCTACAGCCTTGCAGGTCAATATCTTTGCAACCGCATCCGATTCCCGCGAAGGGCATAACAGAACGTGCTGAAGAAAATGAGTTTTGGGACGGCTCAAGTGCAGGAGTATCTCTGGTCTTGTGAAGAAATGGAGGGGGCGGATGCTTTTTCTATGTATATACTAAAAACGAAGAAATATGAAACGGACTGCAGGAATTTCGGCCATAGCGGCTTTGCTGCTCACATTCAGCCTCCCGTCGTGGGGGCAGAGATGGAGTGTTGCCACCAACCTTCTGGATTATGCTGACTTTATAACATTGAATCTGGAGGTGGGGGCATCAGTCCACCAGCACTGGACCGTATCCGTAAAGGGCAGATACAACCCGTTCACCTTCCCCACCCGGCTGAACGGGGCGGGCAGGATCCAGAACCGCACAGGCTCGGTCTCTGCAGGTTTCAAATACTGGCCCTTCTTTGTGTACTCGGGCTTTTATTACGGAGGAAAGGTCCAGTGGAGCAGATACAACAGCGGCGGAATTTTCTCCCCAGCCTCAGAAGAGGGCGATGCCCTGGGGCTCGGGGCCAGTCTGGGCTATTCGCTGCTGCTGACGAAACACCTGAACATAGAATTCGGTATAGGGCTGTGGTTCGGAGGCACCAGGTACAGGCAGTATGAGACGACTGCCTGCGGAAAACTCATAGACTGGGGCCTAAAAGCCTTTGTAGCGCCCAATGACGTGCAGATCAATCTTTTATACACATTCTGATATGAAACGGATAACTTTCGCTCCGGCAATAGCAGCCGTGACGGCAGGCCTGATCCTGCAGACTTCCTGCGCTGTCTCTGTCCGAAGGAATGTAAGAATCCTTGAGAGGGACAGCCTTAGTGCGCAACTACTTCTGCCGGCCGAAGAAGATGATGATTTCGGTCAGCAGGACACTTACAACTTTATGATGGAGGATTCAACCACTTCCGACACTCTTACTATTATCGGCCCTGACGGAGAAAGGGTTTTCTTCATGAAAGCGACGATGGACTCGTCAGGGACCATTCATGCCGCGGAACAGCTCCGCGGAGTGGTGGTCACAGCCAGATTCAAGAATATCCCGGAGCGCAACGGCATGGTGCGCATAGCATTCGACGTGCGCGTTCCTGCCAGGATGCTGAATCCACACTGGCAGGTAAGGCTCAGGCCTGAGGCCCTCATTATGGAAGATACCGTCACGCTCGAGGAAGTACATATCACAGGACGGGAATACCGCGAGCGCCAGATACGGGGCTATGAACTCTACAACCGTTTTCTAGCCACAGTCATCACGGATTCGGCGGACCTTGTCCACACCGGCCTGTTGGAGACATTCATACAGCGCAATATTCCGTTGCTTGCGGAACTGAAGGAAGATTCGTCCGCAGTGAATCCTGCACTGGTAAAAGGGCTGTTCGGAATATCGTTCAGGACGGCCAGGGAACATTATCTCAAGCGCCTCGCCATCATGCGCAACAACAGGAGGCAGCAGCGGCTTCCGGATAAATTCGAGCAGTATGTCAGCGACCCGTATATCCTGGAAGGCGTAAGGATAGACTCTGTAGTCGCCGACGGAGGAAACGATATAGTGTACTGCTACAGCCAGAGTCTCAGCACCCGTCCGGGACTCAGGAAGATAGACCTTGCGGTGGAAGGCAGTATATTCTACGATGGAGAGTGCCGCTATACCCTGCCTTCATCGGAACCGCTGACATTCTATGTCTCCTCTTTCGCCACTCTGGCCGAGAGCCGGGAGAAGTACATCACAAAGGTGATTGAGCGGAAAGTAGAGAGCAACACTACCGCAGCCCTGGAGTTCAGACCCGGAGAATATGCGCTGGACGAGGAGTACAGTGACAATCTCAGCGAGATACGGCATATCAAATCCTGTATAGACGGACTTATAGAGAACCGCGACTTCGATATTGACAGCCTGGTGATAACTGCCACTTGCTCGCCTGAGGGCAGTTATGCTCTGAACAGCTCTCTGGCCGGACAGCGTGGAAGGGAGATTGCCAGGTATTTTAAGAACTACGTGAAGGAATATAACATCCGGGCAGATTCCCTGGAGCGCGAGGAACTGGGCGTGGTCCTTAATCTGACAGAAGACGTATCCGATACTTATTCCGGGCGTAGAATAACTGATTTTGACTTCATTGTCAAGCATATTCCCGAAGACTGGGAAAGGTTGACCGAACTGATACGCCGGGACAGCCTTATAAAGGACAAAGCTGGGATTCTGTCCATCTGCGGCACCGGGTCACCTGATCTGAGAGAGAGCCTTCTCAGCGGACATGCGGAATATGCGTATATTAGGGAGACTCTTTATCCAGTGCTGCGCGAGGTGCAGTTCGATTTCCATCTCCACAGACGCGGGATGGTAAAGGACACTGTCCATACCACTGAGCCGGACACTGTTTACTACGCAGGCCTCCAGGCTATCAGGGACCGCAACTATAAGAAAGCCGTTCAGTACCTGGGAACATACAAAGACCTGAACAGCGCTGTCGCTTTCCTCGCGATGGACTACAACGCTTCCGCCATGCAGGTTCTGGAAACCTTGCCAGTTTCCGGCAAACGGGATTATCTGATGGCAATAGCCCACTCGCGCAATGGAAACGAGCGGAAGGCAGTAGAATGCTTCGTCAACTCCATAAGCCAGGATCCGTCCATGGCCTTCCGGGGAAATCTTGATCCTGAAATAAGCAGATTAATAGAGAAATACGATCTTTTATCGTCCATGTAGTAAAATTTTTTTAATTTTTTTTTGGCAGATAAAAAATATGCTCTATATTTGCATCCGCAAAAGCAAGGGAGCATAGCTCAGTTGGTTTAGAGCGTCTGCCTTACAAGCAGAGGGTCGGGGGTTCGACTCCCTCTGCTCCCACTGAAAAAGAAGCAGTTACAGAGATGTGACTGCTTCTTTCGTTTTATTCCTAGCCCTGCCTTCGGGGCAGGCCTCCTAAAGCATGGGCTTCAGGAGGCCGAACATCAGAAGGGCTACCAGGAGGGTTACGACGATGTTGAAGCCCTGGGCTATAAGGAAGGCATAGAGGGGACGGCGGTTCTCCTTGCCGAAGATATCCTTGAAGCGGGTTTCAAGACCGATGCAGACGAAGGCTATGCTGAAGAGGGTATTCTGGAAACCTTTGGTGACTGTTCCTACGGTCTTGGCGGTGGCCTCATCCATGCAGAAACTGAATACTATGGACGCCAGTATGAAACCTACCACGAACTTGGGAAAACGGTCCCAGATGACCTTGGCCGTTACCTTTTCCTGCTGGCCGGAGGGAGTGCCCCGGTAGGACCACAGCAGGGAGATAATGAAGGCTGCGACTCCGAGCAGAACATTCTGCGAGGACTTGACGATAACGGCGGTTTTGGCTGCGGTCTCCCCTATCAGTGTTCCGGAGGCGGCAACAGCTCCTGTGGTGTCGATCGTGCCGCCGAGCCACGCTCCCGCCACTTCCTCATTGAGCCCCATCACCCTCGAGAGCCAGGGCAGCAGGTACATCATCGGAATGGCGATGATCAGCACCAGGGAGATAACGTATGAGAGCTTCTTATTGTCCCCCTTGATGACCCCGCAGGTGGCTATGGCCGCCGAAACGCCGCAGATGGACACTGCCGAGGAGAGCATTGTCCCCATCTCAGGATCTATCTTCATTCTCCGGCAGAGCCAGAATGCGAAGTACCACACAGTGAAGACCACTATCAGCGACTGGGCCAGCCCGTATGCCCCCGACTCGAGGACTTCCTTGAACAGGATGGTGGAACCGAGGCAGATGATACCTATCTTTATATAGAACTCGCTCTGTATGGCGGCCTTCATCCACTGCGGCACTCCAACGGTATTGCTTATCAGCAGGCCGAGGATGACCGAGAAAAATACCGGTTCCAGTCCCAGTTCCTTGAAGAACGGCACGGCGGCCAGGAGCTGCGCCCCGAAGGTCAGCAGGAATATCACCAGCAGTGAAAGGAATATCCCTCTGAGCGGACGACGCAGGGCTGCGGAGGTCGCGTATGTGAGAATCAGGATGAATACGAACATGTACAGGGCTGAGAGCCAGCTGTCGGCGGTGCCTATGGTCTTGGGCATTTGCGGCATCGAGGAGGGAAAAGCGGCCGCGAGGGTGAGGATGACGGCCCCGGCGATGACGATAATCCAGTCCTCAGATGTGAATTGTCTGAGCCATTTTTTCATATCTGTCGAATTTTGAGGCGGCAAAGATAGTCAAACTTGGATAAATCCTCGTATCTTTGTTCCCCAAAGTGTGAAAAACAGCGCTATGAGACAGATAATAACCCACTTCACCGACGATGACCTGTACAAGTTCACGATGTGCTGCGCGGTCATTGACAATTTTCCCAGAGCCCAGGTAAAATACTCATTCACAGACCGTGACGATACTATCTACCCTGCCGGCTTCGTAGACGAGCTTTCCAGACAGATTGCCGCTCTTGAGGATGTCGTCATCACTCAGGAGGAAATAGACTTCATGAAGCGCAGGTGCAGCTACATCCCGGGATGGTTCTACAACTATCTGAAGGGCTACCGCTTCGACCGCCGGTGGGTGCAGGTGAGGCAGGATGAGGCCGGACACCTCGGGATAGATATCGAGGGCAGCTGGGCAGACACCATACTGCTGGAAGTGAAGATTCTGGCCATCATATCGGAACTCTTCTACATCTTTACCGGGGAGTGCCGCAATTTCGACTACAGCGCATATTATTACAGGACATACCGCAAGGCGGAGCGGCTGCTGGGAGCCGGCTGTGTATACAGCGATTTCGGCACCCGCCGCAGGGCCTCATTCGAGGCTGAGGATACGGTAGTCAGGGCAATGAAGGACTGCGCGGGAAGCCGTCAGTGGCCCGGGCGCTTCGTAGGCACGAGCAATGTCTACTTAGCCATGAAATACGACCTCATACCGGTCGGCACCATGGCTCACGAATTCATCTGTGCCATCGGAGGCATGTACGGCCCGCAGATGGCCAACCACATAGCCATGGACTGCTGGAGGAACACTTTCCGTGGAGCCCTCGGCACCTTCCTCTACGACAGTTTCGGCTGGGACATCTTCAGCCTGAACTTTTCGGAGGACTTTGCCAACCTGTTCAAGGGGCTGAGAGTGGACAGCGGGGACAACCGCGAGCAGCTCATGCGCATCGTGGACAAGTACCGCTCCCTCGGCATCGATCCCCGCACCAAGCAGGTGATATTCAGCAATGCCCTGGACGTGGACCACGCTCTCGAAATTCAGAGCTACGCTGTGGACTACTGCCAGCCGTCGTTCGGCATAGGCACCCACTTCACCAACGACTTCGACGGTGTCCGTCCCATGAACATCGTCATCAAGCTCATCGCCGCCAAGATTACCGAGTCCTGGTCCTTCTACAACGACACCTGCAAGCTCAGCGAGGACACCGGCAAGCACACCGGCCACCCTGAAGTCGTACAGCGCTTCATGCAGGCCCTGAACTTCAAGCAGCAATAGGAAAGCACCGGTGCCTATATCAGCGACACTAAGAAGTGCTGCAGGATGTAGACCGCTATGCCGGCGAAGTAGCCGAGCAGGGCGAGCAGGCTGACGTGCTTGAAATACCAGATGATATTGATGTTCTCGAGGCCCATAGCCACGACACCTGCGGAGGAGCCGATGATGATGATGCTTCCGCCGGTACCTGCGCAGTATGCAAGCATGTGCCAGAACGTTCCGTCCACGAGGAAGTTGGAGAGATATGCGGGGTCAGCGGATGCAGCCAGGGCAGCGGCGTCGGGAATGGGGAACATACCCATGCTGGCCGCCACGAGAGCCGAGTTGTCGACCACGGATGAGAGCAGGCCGATGATGGTGCTGATGGCGTAGGCGTTGTGGACACCCTCATTGAGCCCCTCGGCCATGGTGCTGAGCACACCGGCAGTACCGAGAGCGGATACGGACATCAGGATACCGAGAAGGAAGAGCACCGTAGGCATATCGAGCTGCTTGATGATCTTGGACACCCTGTTCTTCAGCGACTCGGCGACCTCTTTCTTCTTCTTGTACATCATATCGGTGTATATCCACATGATGGCCAGCGCGAACATCACGCCTATATAAGGAGGCAGTCCGACAACACTCTTGAACACCGGAACCAGGATAAGCAGCACCACACCGAGCACCAGTATCGTGCGGCTCTCCCTGCCTGTAATGTAGGACGGTCTGAAAGCAGCCTCCTCATTGGTCTGCTGCTCGGCTATCACGCCCTTGAGGAACCTGGCGGCTATGGCCACCGGGATATACAGACAGATGAGACAGGGGACAATAAGGGACTTCATCAGATCGAGTGAGGTCACATTACCCTTCATCCACAGCAGGATAGTCGAAACGTCTCCGATAGGCGACCAGGCACCGCCGCAGTTGGCGGCTATAACGATAATCGAGGCGAAGAGCCAGCGTTCCTTATAGTTGGTGATCATTCTCCGCAGGAGCATCACCATGACGATAGTCGTGGTCATGTTGTCCAGCACGGATGACATCAGGAAAGTGATGGTGGCCAGCAGCCACAGCAGACGGGTCTTCTTCCGGGTAGTGATATGCTTGGTGATGACCTCGAAACCGCCGTGGGTATCGATGATGTCCACGATGGTCATGGCGCCGATAAGAAAGACCAGTATCTCACAAGTGCTGCCTAAGGCACCCAGCAGGTCCGAGGATATCCTGGCATGGTCCAGGGACGGGTCGATGGATGTCGAGAAGAGGCTGAGAAGGCTCCACATCAGGCAGCAGAGGAGGAGCGCAACGGATGATTTATTGATGTTGATCCTGTTCTCCATGGCTATAAGCACATATGCCAGGATAAAGACCACAACCAATATAACTGCAAGATTCATATCGTTTTTAACTTTTTAGTTTTACATTTGTAACTATTCTGTTTCAATGCTATTCTGCAGCGGAACGTCCGACTTCTGCAAAAAACGCGCCATTGCCTCCGCCACCACATAACTGCTTCCCCCTATGAACACTATGTCAGAAGTGCCCGCCTCCCTCATTGCCATATCCACAGCCTCCTCCACGCTCTCTACCGCAACTGAGTCCGCAGCACCTGCATCCGCCTTGCCCCTCTCCCTGCGGGAAAAGTCCACCAGTTCCCTCAGCTGACCGGCCGGCATGGCCCTGCTGCCCTGAGCCTGAGTGAAGATGTACCTGGCCTCGAGAGGCAGAAGTCCGCGGACCGCCTCCACATCCTTGTCCCCGGCCATACCGTACACCATTATTATATGTCTGCCGGCGGCCTCTGCCTCCAGCTGCCGCATTGTCTCCGACAGAGCCTGGACATTGTGCCCTATGTCGCATATCACCTCCGGTTCTGCACTCAGCTTCTCCCATCTGCCCCGGAGACCGCTTACTGCAGCCGCATGCTTCAGTCCGTAGAGCACCGCCGGGCTTGAGGCTGCATCACCGGCCCCCAGTACATGAAGGGCCGTCATGACTGTCCGGATATTCCGAACCTGACATGTCGAGCGCAGGTCCGCCGCAGAGGCTATTTCCTGCGGGTCCACGTCTCCGGCGCACAGTTCGCCTGAGCGGTACAGCCTGGAGCCAAGAGCAGAGGCAGTCTCTAATGCCACCGCCTCTGCCTCCGGGGGCAGCGCACCGATTACCACCGGTACTCCGGACTTGATGATTCCGGCTTTCTCCCGGGCAATCTGTTCTATAGTATCTCCGAGAATATCCTTGTGGTCCAGACCTATGGATGTGATGATACTGAGTTCCGGCAGGATGATGTTGGTCGAGTCCAGCCTTCCTCCCAGCCCCGTCTCTATAACTGCCGTATCCACCCTTTCCCGGGCGAAGAAATCGAAGGCCATGGCGGTAGTAATCTCGAAAAACGACGGCCTGCGCTCCTCGATAAAGTTCCGGCAGCGGGCCATGAAGTCCACTACGTCCTCCTGACCTATTTCACTATAGTGACGTCCGTCAGGACCTTTCTCAGAGCAGACAATCCTGATTCTTTCCCTGAAATCCACGAGGTGCGGCGAAGTGTACAGTCCCACCCTGCTTCCGGGATACCTGAAAGCCAGGGCTGAAGCCAGCATGTGGGCCACGGAACCCTTGCCGTTGGTACCGGCTATATGTATGGTACGCAGTGACTTGTGGGGATCTCCCAGGAACCGGGCGAAATCAGTCATACTTTCCAGACCGGGGTGATATCCCGAAACCCCGACTCTCTGAAACGACGGGGCTATACTGTAGAGAATCCGGACGCATTCCCGGTATTGGTTCTGTATACTTGGGCCGGTCATTGGTACTTTTTCAAAAATTTGAGCGCAAAAATGGGAAATATTCTCAAGAATTAGCAAAATAATCTCTATTTTTGAACCGCAAATTCTAGAATATCATGGTATACTTTTTCCGCTCCCCCGAGGGGCAAATCATAGCAGTCGATTCTCAGACAGCATTTTCTGCTGACACAGCAGATACTCTCAAATGGCTTTTTTCCGGTGCTGATCTCCTTAAGGACCAGGCAGTGACCGGCACATTCATCGGCCCCAGGCGTGAAATGATTACACCCTGGAGCACCGCTGCCGTGGAAATCACTCAGAACATGAACATTACCGGCATCGCCAGAATCGAGGAGTTCTTCCCTGTGCCCGAGGGCCGCTACGCCTCCGACACCGAGATACCCCACGACAAGATGCTACAGAGGATATACCACGGACTGGACGGCGACATCTTCGTCATCGACCGTCAGCCCGAGCCCATCCGCCACATCACTGATTTCGAAGCATATAACAAGGAAGAGGGCCTGGCTCTCTCCGAGGACGAGATCCAGTATCTCAAGGACCTCTCCGCCAAGCTCGGCAGACCTCTGACCGACAGCGAGGTATTCGGCTTCTCCCAGGTCAATTCGGAACACTGCCGCCACAAGATATTCAACGGTACCTTCGTCATCGACGGAGTGGAGATGGAAAGCTCCCTCTTCAAGCTGATAAAGAAGACCTCTGCGGTCAATCCCGGCCGCATCGTCTCCGCATACAAGGACAACTGCGCCTTCATCGAGGGTCCCAAGCTCAGGCTCTTCCACCCCGCTGCGGCCGCCAAGCCCAGCTTCTTCAAGGAAGAGGAGGTCAAGACCGTCATCTCGCTCAAGGCCGAGACGCACAACTTCCCCACCACCGTCGAGCCGTTCAACGGAGCGGCCACAGGCAGCGGCGGAGAGATTCGCGACCGTATCGGAGGCGGCAAGGGCTCATTCCCCATCGCCGGTACCGCCGTCTACATGACCTCCTACCCCCGCATTGACAGCGGCCGCGAATGGGAGGCCCGTCCTCCCCGCAAATGGCTCTACCAGACCCCTGCGGAGATTCTGATAAAGGCTTCCAACGGAGCATCGGACTTCGGCAACAAGTTCGGACAGCCGCTGATCTGCGGTTCACTCCAGACTCTGGAGCATACCGAGACGGATCCGGACGGTTCCGAGCGCAAGTACGGCTACGACAAGGTGGTCATGCTCGCAGGAGGAGTAGGCTACGCGAAGAAGGCTGACGCCGCCAAGGACCGTCCCTCCAAGGGAGACGACATCATACTGATGGGAGGCGACAACTACCGCATCGGCATGGGTGGCGGAGCAGTATCCTCCGTCGCCACAGGAGAATATGACAATTCGATTGAGCTGAACGCCATACAGAGGGCCAACCCCGAAATGCAGAAGAGGGTCTACAACGCCATCCGCGCGGTGGCTGAGAAGGACCACAACTCCATCATCTCGATTCACGACCACGGCGCCGGCGGACACCTGAACTGTCTCTCGGAGTTAGTCGAGGAAGTCGGCGGCGACATCGACATATCCAGGCTGCCCATAGGCGACCCCACCCTCTCGGACAAGGAAATCATCGGCAATGAGAGCCAGGAGCGCATGGGCCTGGTAATGAAGAAAAGCGACACGGCCGAGCTTCGCAGAATAGCCGAAAGGGAAAGGGCACCGTTCTACGTCATAGGCGAGGTCAGCGGCAAGGGCAATTTCACCCTCCGCGACAGCAAGACCGGCAATGCCCCCATCGACTTAGAGCTCAGCGATATGTTCGGTTCTACTCCCAAGACCGTGATGCGCGGTTCCTCTCCTAAAGGAGGCGCCGACGGTCACGGAGGCTTCGCCCCGCTCAGGCAGACTCCCGCCGGAATGTCTCCGGAGGCCCTCACCGAGGCCATCCGCAAGGTACTGATGCTCGAGTCTGTGGCCTGCAAGGACTGGCTGACCAACAAGGTGGACCGCTCCGTCACCGGACTCATTGCCTGCCAGCAGTGCTGCGGTGAGCTTCAGCTGCCGCTCAATGACTTAGGAGTCACCGCCATCGGCTACGATGACCCCGAGGGCATAGCCGTGTCCATCGGACATGCTCCCGCCGCCGCCATGATCGACCCGGCCGCAGGTTCCCGCCTGGCCATAGCCGAGGCCCTGACCAACATCATCTGGACCCCCATCCGCGACAACATCTACGGCATCTCCCTCAGCGCCAACTGGATGTGGCCCTGCCGCAACGAGGGCGAGGATGCCCGCCTCTACCGCGCCGTCAAGGGTGCCAGCGACTTCGCCATCGCCATAGGCGTCAACATCCCCACGGGCAAGGACTCCATGTCCATGACCCAGAAATATCCCGACGGAGAGAAAGTCCTCTCGCCCGGAACCCTGATTATCTCCGCCACCGGCCAGAGCAAGGACGTGGCCGCCACCCTGCATCCCGTCATGTCCCGCGACGAAGATACCACCCTGCTCTACATTCCGTTTGTACACATAGATAAAGGTGATGCCTGCTTCCCCCTGGGAGGCTCCGCCTACGCCTCCACCATCGGACAGGTGGGCGCCAAGGCTCCCGATATCACCGATTCCGAATATTTCAAGACCTGCTTCAACCGCCTTCAGGACGCCATGTTCAACTCCATGAGCAACCCCGTCCTGGCCGGACACGACATCTCCGCCGGAGGTCTTATAACCACCCTCCTGGAGATGTGCTTCTCCAACACGAAGGGAGGCGCCGACATCGACCTCAGCGCCCTGGAATCCTCCGACATACTCCTCTCCGAAGTGCCGGGAGTCGTACTCCAGGTGAAGAATGCCGGCATGGATGAATTCCTCCGCAACCTCGGCCCCGTCAAGGCCTGGACCATCGGCCGTCCCGTACAGAAGGGACGAACCCTGAAAGTGACCTACGGTTCCGACAGCCGGACATTGTCCATGGACATCGACGCCATGCGCAAGAGCTGGTACCGCACCTCCTGGCTGCTGGACAGCCTCCAGACTCCCAAGGAACTTGCCGCCGAGCGCTATGCCAACTACGGCCGCCAGCCCCTGGAATTTGCCTTCCCCAAGCACTTCGACGGACACTACACCGCTCCAGCCGAGCGCCGTATCAAGGCCGCCATCATCCGTGAGACCGGATCCAACGGCGACCGCGAGATGGCCTGGGCCCTATACATGGCCGGATTTGCCGTCAAGGACGTGCATGTGACCGACCTCGTATCGGGCCGCGAGACCCTGGAGGACGTACAGATGATAGTCTTCGTGGGCGGTTTCTCCAACGCCGACACCCTCGGTTCGGCCAAGGGATGGGCCGGTGCCCTACTCTACAACGAGAAGGCCCGCACCGCCATCGAGCGCTTCTACGCCCGCAAGGACACCCTCAGCCTCGGAGTCTGCAACGGCTGCCAGCTGATGGCCGAGATGGGCCTGATCACTCCCGAGCACAAGGAACTCTCGCCCAAGATGAAGCACAACGCCTCGCACAAGTACGAATCCGCATTCGTAGGTGTGCACATCGAAAACTCGCCTTCCATCCTCCTGTCCTCCCTGCAGGGCTCCAGGCTTGGCATCTGGGTGGCTCACGGAGAGGGCCGTTTCTCATTCCCCAGACCTGTGGAGGAATACAATATCGCCCTGAGGTACAACTATGACGCCTACCCCGCCAACCCCAACGGATCTCCCGCCGCAATAGCCGGAGTATGCTCTCCTGACGGCCGCCACCTGGCCATGATGCCCCACCCCGAGCGCTGCCTGAGACCTTGGAACTGGGCTTACTATCCCGACAGAAAGGGTGACGGGGTCACTCCCTGGATCGAAATGTTCATAAACGGCAGAATATGGCTCGAAAGACTATAAGACAGGCTGAAGCCCAGTTCCGTCAGCTGGACAGCCGCCCGCCCAGACCTCCGAAACTCTTCGTACTGGACACCAACGTGATCCTGCATGACAGCAGGTGCATCTTCAACTTCCAGGACAATGACATCTATATCCCTGTAAGTGTCATCGAGGAGCTGGACAAGTTCAAGAAGGGGGACGACAACCTCGGATTCAACGCCAGGGCCTTCGTACGCGCCCTGGACAAAATATCGGACAACACCCTCTTCGACAGGGGCATCAGCCTCGGAAAAGACCGCGGTCACATCAAGATAGAGATGGGTCACGGCTATACAGGCCAGATACGCGACTCGCTCATCGACGACATCCCCGACCACCGTATCATCGCCACCGCCATCTGGCTCAGGGACAACAACCCCGACCGCAAGGTAATCCTGGTGACCAAGGACCTGAACATGAGGCTCAAGGCCAAGGCTCTCGGCCTGATGGCCCAGGACTATCTCTCCGACAAGGTGCAGGAGGAACGGGTCGTCAAGACCGAGAAAGAGGTGCTCACGGTCCGCAATATGAAGGATGATTTCATCCGGAAGATAAATGAATCGCCTGAAGGAGTGCCCTTCGCCCAGGTCGGCATCCGCCGCAGACCGGCACCCAACCAGTACTACAAGATATACGACAGTTCCAAAAGCCTTACCCTGGCCCGCTACGACGACAGGGACAAGACCATCGTCAGAGTACGGCCGCAGACCGCCTACGGGATCACCCCCCGCAACGACGAGCAGACCCTGGCCATGGACGCTGTCATGAATCCGGACATCAAGCTGATAGCCCTCACAGGCAGGGCCGGTACCGGAAAGACCCTCATAGCCCTGGCTGGAGCCCTTGCGCAGTCCGGTAACTACGGGCAGATACTCCTCTCCCGCCCCGTCATCCCGCTCAAGAACCAGGAACTCGGCTTCCTGCCCGGCTCGGTGAACGACAAGATAGGCCCTTACATGCTGCCCTTGTTCGACAACCTGGCCGTCATCAAGAGCTGCTTCTCGTCCACCAGCAAGGAAGTCGTCAAGATCGAGGACATGCTCCGTCGCGAAAAACTGATAATCAACCCTCTGGCCTATATCCGCGGCCGCAGCCTCAGTAACGTCTTCTTCATCGTAGACGAATCCCAGAACCTCACTCCGCACGAGGTCAAGACCATCATCACCCGTGCCGGAGAGGGCACCAAGATAGTCTTCACCGGAGACATTTACCAGATAGACCAGCCCTATCTGGACTTCTACTCCAACGGACTTACGCACCTTTGCGACAAGTTCTTCGGCCAGAGTGTCTTCGCACACATCAATATGGTGCGGGGCGAGCGAAGCCAACTTTCCGAACTTGCCGGCAAACTGCTGTAATTCTTGTCATAACAAGCCGACTGCTGCGTTGTCTTCGACTCCTGGCTCGGTCATTTACGCCCAGTAAACTCCCTCGCCAGGAGCCTCGACGCCTTGCATTCGGCCCGTTCTGACAAGAATTATGATATTGGTATGGTAAATATTTTTAAGTGGCTGGTAGGGGATTTGTGAAAAATCGTTATTTTTGCGCCTTAATAGTTTACGGTCTTTGACTCAAACCAATATTTTATTTTTATATCTATGTCAAACAAAAGAGTTTATTTCTTTGGAGGAAAAGAGGCCGAAGGAAACGGTTCTATGAGAAACCTCTTGGGCGGTAAAGGCGCGAACCTCGCCGAAATGTGCACGCTCGGAATGCCCGTACCCGCGGGATTCACCATCACCACCGAATGCTGCACTGAGTATTACAATCTGGGATGCAAATATCCCGCAGAACTCGAAAAGGAAGTCAATGACGCTCTGTCACGTGCCGAGAGCATGATGGGACGGAAATTCGGGGACAAGGACAATCCTCTCCTCGTATCCTGCCGTTCCGGCGCACGCTCGTCCATGCCCGGCATGATGGAGACAGTCCTCAACATAGGTCTTTGCTCCGCTACCATACCCGGTATGATAGCCAAGACCGGCAATCCCCGTTTCGTATACGATGCTTACAGACGTCTGATCATGATGTATTCGGACGTGGTTATGGAGAAGGCCGAGGGCATCGAGCCCGCTGAGGGCCAGGGCATCAGGGTACAGCTCGACAGGATGCTGGGCGACCTGAAAGCGAAGAAAGGCTACAAGAGCGACACAGACCTGACCGAGGAAGACCTCAAGCAGCTCTGCGCCGATTTCAAGGTACGTGTAAGACAGGTACTTGGAAAAGAGTTCCCTGACAATGCATACGAGCAGCTCTGGGGCGGTATCGGAGCCGTGTTCAAATCATGGAACGGCAAGAGGGCCATCGCCTACCGCCGCATCGAAGGCATACCTGATGACTGGGGAACAGCAGTGAACGTACAGGCCATGGTATTCGGAAACATGGGCGACAATTCCGCTACCGGAGTAGCATTCTCCCGCAACCCCGCAACAGGTGAGAACAAGTTCTACGGCGAGTGGCTCATCAACGCCCAGGGCGAGGATGTAGTAGCCGGTATCCGTACCCCCAACCCTCTGAACGAGGCCACCAAGAACGAGCACAACCGCCATCTCGCTTCCCTCGAGACAGCCATGCCCGAGGTTTACAGGGAACTGGACGAAATACAGAATCATCTCGAGAACCATTTCCATGACATGCAGGACATCGAGTTCACCATTCAGGACGGCAAGCTCTGGATGCTCCAGTGCCGTGTCGGCAAGAGGACCGGTCTTGCAGCCCTCAATATGGCCATGGATATGCTCCATGAGGGTCTTATCGATGAGAAGACAGCCGTTATGCGGGTAGCCCCCGCCCAGCTCGATGAGCTCCTCCACCCTATCCTGAATCCCGCAGCCGAGAAGAAGGCCACGGTCATCGCCCAGGGTCTGCCCGCAGGTCCCGGCGGCTCTGTCGGCAAAATCGTCTTTACAGCCGAGGATGCCGTAGCCGCAGCAGAGCGTAAGGAGAAAGTAATCCTCGTACGCGAGGAGACCAACCCTGAGGATGTGGAGGGCATGCGTGCCGCCGACGGTCTGCTCACAGCCCGCGGAGGTATGACTTCGCACGCTGCGCTGGTAGCCCGCGGATGGGGCAAGTGCTGCATCGTAGGCTGCGACGCCCTCCATATTGACCTTGAGGCCAAGACACTCACCATCAACGGAAAGACCTACCACGAAGGAGATGTATTCTCGCTCAACGGATCCAAGGGCTTCGTTTACGACGTAGCAGTGGAGACCATGGACGCATCGGAGAATCCCCGTTTTGTAGAATACATGACCCTCGTAGACAAATACCGCCGGCTCGGTGTGCGCACCAACGCCGACACTCCCGAGGACGCAGCCCGCGCCCTGTCCTTCGGTGCCGAGGGCATCGGCCTCTTCAGGATAGAGCACATGTTCTACGGAGCCAACTCCGAGGAGCCTCTGTCCAAGCTGCGCAAGATGATCCTCTCCAAGACTGAGGAAGAGAGAAAGGCCGCACTGGACGAACTCGAGCCTTACATCAAGGAGGCCGTGAAAGCCACCATGAAGGTGATGAACGGCAAGCCCGTGACCTTCCGTCTGCTCGATCCCCCTCTCCATGAGTTCGTACCCCAGACACCCGAGAAAGAGGCCGAGCTGGCGAAAGAACTCGGAGTATCCATTGACGACATCCAGAAACGCGGAGAGAGCCTGCACGAGGTCAATCCCATGATGGGACACCGCGGAGTCCGTCTCGGCATTACCTATCCCGAGATCAGCGAGACCCAGTTCCGCGCCATATTCCAGGCCACTGCCGAGCTTCTCAAGGAAGGCCTCGATCCCAGACCCGAGATCATGATCCCCGTAACCATCATCGTCCGCGAGCTGGACTTCGAGAAGAAGATCTGCGACCGCGTACACGACGAGGTGGAGAAAGCTACCGGCATGACCATCAACTACCTCTACGGTACCATGATAGAGATACCGAGAGCAGCCCTGCTGGCCAACTTCATGGCCAGGACCGCCCAGTTCTTCTCCTTCGGAACCAACGACCTGACCCAGATGACATTCGGATTCTCCCGCGACGACATCGGAGCATTCATGGGCGACTACCTGGAGAACAAGCTCCTCGACGCGGACCCGTTCCAGACCATCGACGAGGAATCTGTCGGCAAACTCCTGGAAATAGGCGTTCATGGAGGCCGCAGCACCAACCCCAACCTCAAGGTAGGTATCTGCGGTGAGCACGGCGGAGACCCCGCATCGGTGGAGTTCTGCCACAAGATCGGCATGAACTACGTATCCTGCTCGCCTTTCAGAGTGCCCATCGCACGTCTTGCTGCAGCGCAGGCTGCCATCAAGAGCGGAATGAACAGATAAACGCGGTTACCACCGTAATACAGAGGGCTGCATCAGGGACATATCCGGATGCAGCCTTTTCTGTAAAATAGTGTCACATCACACCTGCGTGTTCATTTTTTTAATTATATTTGTAACATATTGATAAATCCTAAATTTGTAATTAACATGAAACGAATTCTGTTACTGTCTCTCATGTGTCTGATTACCTTTTCGGCTTTCGGACAGGGAAAACTTATTGAAAGCAGCGAGGACAAACGTCCGGTATGGATCAAGAGGAATGTAGACCGCTACGACCTTCTTAAAATCGACCAGCAGAGCACCGTCAGTCTCCAGGACGCCAGAGACAAGGCTTTTGAAGAACTTCACAATCTTGCCTCCAATGCTATAACCGCATACCTGATGCGTACTCACGTAGAGGGTGCCGACGTAGAGAAAGTCCGCAACGACGTAGAAAATTCACAGTTTATCCGCAACATATCCGAAGCCACATCCATCCAGACCTACTGGGAGCATCGGCTGGTCAAGAAACAGGACGTTTATTACTATTACATTCTCTATGATTTCAACGACACTGAGAAGAAGAAAGTCGCACTTGAAATCAACAAGGACAATTTCCAGAACCGACTTGACGAAAAATTCTAACGAGCTACGATATGAGAAAATTATTGTTTGTCACAATCCTTGCTCTCCTTTCCACAGCCCTGTTCTCCCAGGCCAGGAAACCGGTCATAATGGTTATCCCAAGTGACGCATACTGCGTAAGGGAAGGATATGTAATGACTTATGATGACGGAAACGGAAGCACCCAGAGCGCACCGGATTACTCCAAGGCCTTCATCTCCGACGAGAACCTCAGACTCGCCGTATCCGAGCTCTCCAAGATCATGGCTGACCGCGGATTCCCTCTGAAGGACCTGGAGCAGACACTCAAGAGCATGGAGACCCAGCAGGCGGAAGCCGCCCTCTTCTCCGGGACAGGCGGCGGCACCATCACCGAAACCCCTCTGGACAGACTGAAAAGAACTGCGAAGGCCGATATCATCATGGACCTGGATTTCAGCATCAAGTCCCGCGGCCCTCAAAAGTACATCTCCTTCAATCTCCGCGGAGTTGATGCGTACACCAATAAAGTCATCACCGCAGCCTCAGGCGACGGGGCTCCTTCCACGGCTGCGACTGTCGGTCTGCTTCTGGAAGAGGCCGTGCTCAATTACATGGACTCGTTCAATGCAGCCCTCCAGTCCCACTTCGACGACATGTTCGCCAACGGCCGGGAAGTCACCATATCCGTACGCATGACTGACAACTGCCCGCTGACCATGAATGACGAAGTGGAATTTCTGGGCGAAGTGGTCCTGCTTTCGGACGTACTGGATTACTGGATGGACGAGAACACTGTCAACCACCGGTTCTCAAGAGTATCCGGAGGTGACAGCTTCGTAGACTACGAACAGGTACGCATCCCTCTATACAAGACTGTACTGGGAAAGGAAAGAGCCATAGACACCCGCGGTTTTGCGATGGACCTGGCCCGTTTTCTCAACAAGGAACCGTTCAATCTTCCTTACAAGATCAACGAGAGAGGACTCGGAAGTGTATGGATTGTCCTTGGAGACTGATATTTGAGTGATATTTAAGTGACATTTAACCAGATTGAAGATTATGAGAAGATTTTTTACTGTCCTTCTTCTGACACTGTCCGCAGCGGCATATATTCATGCCCAGGAGCGACTGACTGTCAGTGTTGCGGTTCCTGACGGTATCTCCAGCGAAAATGCCGTCACCACGCTCACTTCCAATCTCAAGCAGGCGCTGGTTCTCAATGACGCGGCTGCGGACAACAGCCGTTTCGTGCTGCAGACCAAGATTGCGGAGCTGTCCAAGGACGTCACCTCCACTGCTCCCCCGATGTTTGTCACAGAGATTGAAATATCTCTTTTCATCACTGATACCGCATCCGGAGATATTCTGAGCCAGACATCATTTACTGTCAAGGGAATAGACGACAATGAACAGGCTTCCTACATGGATGCCGTAAAAAAAGTCAAGGCCCGCGACCCCAAGCTCAGGGCCCTGATCAATCAGGCCAAGGAGTATTTCGATGAGCATATTTACTAGACAAATACCGACTATATGAGAAAGTTTTATACATATTTCCTGTCTGCGCTCGTGCTGGCTATCGCCGCCGCCTTCTCAGCCTCGGCCCAGAAGAAGGAATTCAAGGTGGAGGAGTCCAGTGCCAGGAACATGCCGGAATGGGTCAATTCCGTTGAACGGGACTTCCTGATAGCAACAGCATCAGGCGGTGACATAGAAGAGGCCAAAGCCGCGGTAATAGAGAATGTCAAGAAACAGATTGCCCAGAGCATCGCCACCCGCATCGTCTCGGAGTCCAGTCTCACAACATCCGCATACCAGAGCGGAAGCGATTTCAGCAAAACTCAGAATCTGGAGTCATCCATCCTTTCCCGTACAGCCAAACTCCCTTTTATCGGAGAGATCTCCTTGTCAAAGGCAGCCGACTACTATTGGGAAAGAAGGTACTACCGTTCTACCGGCAGATATGAGTACTTTTATGCCGTCAAATATCCGTTCAGCGAGTTTGAGATGAAAAAGCTCGTAATGGAGTACCAGGAACATGACCGCGGACTGAACGAGAAGATTGCCGACTATCAGGCAGGCATAGATTTCGTGACTTCCATTGAGGAGATTTCAGAAACCCTGAACAGCCTCAGGGCTTTCCAGGACGAGTTCGACGTCCAGGACCTCAGATTCAATCAGGTTCAGAGCATCGCCAACCAGTACCGCCAGCTTTACGACCAGATTACCATTGACTGGTTCCAGGAGAAAAAAGGAGTCGCAGTCGTCAGCCTCTCGCTGGCAGGACGCAGCATCTCGACCAGCCAAAGGCCTCAGATCAAATCCAACTGCGCCTCCCAGATATCCTCGTCATACGAGGGCAACACCCTGGTGATCAAGTACAATGACGAATATTGCTACGAAGATGACCAGAACTGGATAGAGGTACGTTTCCGTGCAGGCAACAAATACATAAGCGGCAAGATCTATTTCAAGAACAATGTGGACATTTCCATCACCGGTGTAGTCTCCGACGCGGCCACAGGTCAGCCCCTGCCCTATGCAAGGCTGACTCTTATCCCCGGAGGCAAAACGGTCACTACCGGTCGCAATGGTCTGTACGTGTTCAACGACCTTGCATCCGGCACATACTCCGTCCAGGCTGTCAAGAACGGATATTCCGCAGGGGAGGTGCAGGCTTCCGTAATCTCCGGGACTACTGTCAGGGCCGATATCAGCCTTACCTCCGACGGATCGGCCTCACAACAGCCCGCAGTACAGCCCCACCCGACTGCCGCAGCCCCCGTACAGGAGACTGTTACTGCTGCAACCAAGCCTTCCCAGGATCCGCTCAACACAGTCCGCAACGGTCTTGCAGCCTATTTCCGGTTCAACGGCACGACCCGCAGCGAGGTATCTGCTGTACAGGGCAATCCAGTAAACAATCCCCAGTACACCACAGGAGCCGACGGCACACAGGCCATCGCTGTAAGTTCGATAGACGGCAGCCAGATATCTTTCCCCAAGCCCCTCATCGCATACCCCAACATGAACTACAGCGTCACTTTCTGGATGAAAGGATTTTCCGACGGGCACGTATGGTCCATGGCTAACGGAGACAGCAGATTCAATCAGCCCAAACTGACAATCAGGGATGGAAAGTTCTACATCAACAACAGTTCCAACTACAACGGCACCGGCTTCACCCACCCCCAGCTGGACTACAACTGGCATTTCATAGCTGTAGTCGTAAAGACTGAAGGCAATACAGTAATCGGCTCGCTTTATATCGACGGAGTGCTGGTAGACTCGGTAAGGCTCTACGGCTATACCGAACGTACCTGTACCAAGTTCCTGCTAGGAGGTGCCAGTGAGTCAGGAGACAATGCGATAGACACCAATTTCGACAACCTCAGGATATACAGTTCCAGAGCCCTGTCCGATGAGGAAGTGGCTCAGATCTATATGTCGGAGAAATAGTTCAGCGTTTACCGAAATGTACGGAATCTCCCCATTGGCCCCAGCCGATGGGGATTTTCATTTCCGCCAGTCTCCGCTCGGTCCTGGACGAGGAGATTGCGGCATCCTCCCCTATTCCGGGCTTGTTCTGATAAATCTGGTAATTCTCCCTCACTTCCGACAGAGTGAGGTTGGGCATGAGGACATTGGCTCCGGCCATAATGGCCTTCTCACGTCCATAGGGATCTATGGCCTGCATGGCTGTGGTGGCCGCTATATTGATATCGGGCATTAGAAGGCGCAGCAGAGCCACCATGGTAATCGATAGCTCAAGCCTGCGCTGCTGCGGAAGAAGAAGATGGCGCCACTGATACAGCGGTGTCTGAGAATGTTCCAGATAAGGTCCCATACCGCACATGTCGATATCCATTTTCTTAAAGAAAAGCAGGTCATCGGCAAGATGGGCCGCCGTCTGGAACGGCAATCCTATCATTACGCCGGTTCCTACCTGATAACCGGCCGTCCGAAGATCCTTCAGGGCCTGCACCCTCGAGTCATAACTATGCAGGCTGTCCCCAGGATGAATCTTCTCATACAATTCCCTGGTAGAACTCTCTATGCGCAACAGATAACGGTGAGCTCCGGCCTCGAACCATTCACGATACACTTCCAGCGGCTGCTCCCCGAGAGACAGAGTAATACCGAGCGGCCAGCGCTGTTTAATCTCCTTCAGCAGGGAAGTTATCTTGCTTATAAAGGTCCTGTCCGTCCTTTCCCCTCCCTGAATCACCATCGAGGCATATCCTTCTTTATAAGCGAACTCCGCCGACTGCAAAACTTCCTCAGAGGATATCTCATAGCGTCCCGCGGCATGATTGTCCCTGCGTATGCCGCAATAAAGACAATTCTTGCGGCATATATTGGAAATCTCGACCAGACCGCGGAGATACACTTTGTCCCCGACTGTTGACACCTTGGTTCTGTATGCCTCGCCGTACAGACGCTCGAGACGGGAAGTGTCCTTTTCCTCAAGCCATGATATCAGCGTATTGCGGTCAAGTTCCATAGACTACCTCAGCAATGGCCTCAAGGCCCGTTCGTATATACCTTTCATATATGATATCGCCATTCCGTAATTGGAGACAGGGACATCGTTCTCTATGGCTGGAAGAAGCCTGGAATACAATTGGCGGCGGGTTATCATACATCCTCCGCACTGAAGCACAAGAGCATAGTCTGTGACGGGCCGGCCTATGCCGTCCAGTCCGCCGACCACATCAAACACAAGGTTCTTCCCGGTCCTGCGCCTGAGAAGTGCCGGGATCTTCACCCGACCTATGTCCTCGCAGGAAGAATGATGGGAACAGGACTCCAGTATAAGCACTCTGTCTCCATCCTCAAGCCGGTCAATCGCCGGAGTTCCCTGGATATACTTGTCGAAACACCCTTTGCTGCGTGCCAGCAGCATACTGAAACTGGTGAGGGGAACCTGTTCCGGAACTGCCGAAGCCACTTCCGAGAAAGCCTGGCTGTCCGTCACAACGAGGTCGAAACGCTCTCCATTTTCCCGGAACAGACCGGGAAGAGCCGCCGGCTGGACGACCGTCGCTATTGCACCGATATCAAGAAGAGAGCGTATGGCATTGACCTGAGGCAGAATCAGCCTGCCAGTAGGCGCCTCGCTGTCTATCGGGCACACCAGCAGAACTCTTTGTCCTGCTGATACTATTCCGTCGAACATGGGCCGCTCTACCATGCGGGAGGAAGAGACCAGGCGGCGGACCGTCTCCAGAAGGGACTGTATCATACTGTCTTTTTCAGGGATTCCCGCAGACGAAGAGAAATCCTGAAAACCGGCGTCGGGATACTTCTGCAGAAGCCGGTCCTTAAGCCTGCTGTCTACTGAGGATATGTCAGACTTGCTGTGAATCAGAACCACTGGAACAGAATACCGCGTCAGAATATCCATCAGGTCCTCTTCAGGCTTACCGAAATCACTCGCCGAGAACAACAGCAGAGCGATATCTATCTGGGCTGTAACCTCTTCAGTTCTTGCTACCCTCATACGGCCCAGACTGCCGTCATCATCTATTCCCGCCGTATCGATAAGGACACAGGGGCCGAGGCCGAAAATCTCCATGCGCTTGCGGACAGGATCCGTAGTAGTGCCCGGATGGTCTGACACTATAGCAACCTCCTGACCTGCAAGTGTATTGATAAGTGAAGACTTACCTACATTACGCCTTCCGAATATTCCGATATTGACAGCTGTACTCATTTTAGAAATATTAAAACCGAACAAAAATATAAAAAATCAAAACAGTTTCGTATCTTTGTTGGATGATTGATTGGTTTTTAACACGGATACTGCAAAAAAAGGCACTGAAGAAGATAGTAAACCCTCATAAAGGGAAATATGTATCTCTTTCTGATGCCGGTATGGTCGGCTTTATCGTAAATGCCGAGATCCAGGGGTCCGCAGAAGCCGTCAACGATCTGAAATGGGAGCTCCAGAAACGCAGGATCAATTATAAAGGAATCTGCGTGGATCTGCGGAAATCCCCCCAGGGTGAAGCAGGATTTCTTTCAACACCCTTCATGTCAATCATCCACCGTGACAACCTCAACTGGTACGGAGTTCCTGACGAGAAGATTGTCACAGAGTTTATTACCGACCACTTTGACATACTCATAGACCTTACCGCAGGCAAGCGTCTCTTCGCCGTGGACTACATACTGGCAAGGACCGACGCTTCTTTCAGAATAGGCATATCGTCCTCCTCCCCTTCCCCATACGATATGTTTGTCTCCATGGGAGGAGACGGGGCCATCAAGCCTGATGAGCTCATGAAGAACATTCTAATTTATCTCACTACAATACACACTGATTCTAAAAAATGAGAACATTTTCATCCTACGCACTTATCACCGTCAAAGGCATAGGTATGGGAGCCGCGGACGTCATCCCCGGAGTATCCGGAGGCACCATCGCCTTTCTGACAGGCATCTACGAGGAGCTGCTCAATTCGATCAAATCAATCAACACGCAGGCATTCAAGCTGCTGTTTACAGGAAAGATACGTAAGTTCTGGAAACATATCAACGGAACGTTCCTCTTCTCCCTGATACTCGGCATCGCCATCAGTTTCTTCTCTCTGGCCAAACTCATGCAGTATCTCATGGCCAACGAGCCCATCCCCCTGTGGTCCTTCTTCTTCGGACTTATCATTGCTTCGGCCATACTTATTCTCAAGGACATAGACCTGACCAAGATAAAGAACGTCATCGCCCTGCTGCTCGGAATAGCCGCAGGCGCAGCGATATGTCTCGTCTCGCCCACAGAGACTCCCAACCAGTTGTGGTTCATTTTCCTGTGCGGTGCGATAGCCATCTGCGCCATGATCCTTCCCGGAATCTCCGGCAGTTTCATCCTGCTTCTGCTCGGCAAATACGAATATATGCTCAAGGCCCTCACCGACTTAAACATAGTCCTGATACTGGTCTTTGTAGCCGGAGCCGCCATAGGCATCGTTTCATTCTCCCATTTCCTGTCCTGGCTGCTCAAGAAATACCATGTGACCACTATTTCCGCACTTGCCGGTATCATGATCGGCTCGCTGGTAAAAGTCTGGCCATGGCAGCATCAGATAGGAGATGTCTCCAGGCCTGTACTGCCTTTCCATCCCGACCTAGAGCCTCTGTTCTCCGGTCACATCGGTCTGGCCGTGACTTTTGCACTCATCGGAGTGGCGCTTGTACTTGTTCTCGAACTTACGGCTGCACGCATGCAGAAAAAGCAGGAAGAAGTCACTTCCGACCAGCCAGCCACACCCCGGCCATAATACACAGAGCCCCTGTCACCGCGACGGGGGTTATTTTTTCCCCCAGGACGATAGCGGATGTTACGCACGTGATTACCGGATTGAGGTAAAGATAATTCGAAGACTTGACCACACCTATGTGCTTAAGCACGACATTCCAGGTCATGAAACATACCAGGGAGGCCATGACTGACAGAAAGATGAGGTTCAGCCATACCGCGGCTCTTGAGTTGAGAAGCAGCAGAGGCTCAGGAGGATTGAAAATAAACGTAGGAAGAATGGTCACCAGACCATAGAAAAACACCTTACGGGTAATCAGAGGTGTATCGTAGCGTTTCTCCATCTTGCGGATAATCACGCTGTAAAAACCCCAGGAAAGAGCTGCGGCCAAAGTCAGCAGATCACCTTTCGGGGATATGCTCAGAGTCTTAGCCCCGTCGAAAACCACCATGGCGACTCCGACCAGGGCGACAGCCGAACCGACATATACCAGACGGCTGATCTTCTCGTTCCTGAAAAAAATCTTCGACAGTACGGTTGTCAGAATAGGTGTACCGCAGAGAAGAAAAGACACATTGGAAGCCTGGGTTATACCCAGAGCGGTATTCTCCGTGAGAAAATACAGGGAGCCTCCGAACACTCCCGCGCAGGCCAGCAGCAGCTCGTCCTTCCAGTTGTCCGCAAACAGTCTTTTGTGGGATATAATCCATATCCCGGCATAGGCGATCAGAAAACGGTAAAAAAAGATTTCATTAGGAGACAGACCGTTATTGATCAATATCTTCGTCGATACAAACGTCGCGCCCCAGATTGCCACTGTCAGGACAGCGAGAAAATGATACAGACCTTTATTTTCCTGCATATAATCTATTGTTATCTGATTCAGAAAAAATACTAACTTTGTATTTTGTGCATACAAAGTTAAATAAAATTACAAAACCGTTATCAGAACTTTTAGAAAAATACTGACCGGGCTGCTGATTCTCCTGCTCATCATCCCTCTTGCCGGCTATGTGGCCCTGCAGTTTCCACAGCTGCAGACACGCATTGCCCAAAAAGCCGTCGCTGCTTTCGAAGAACGGCTGAGCGGAAATATGGAGGTTGACAGGATTGCTGTTGTATTCATCAACAAAGTTATGATATACGGAGTATCCATTACGGGCGGGCATGGAGACACCCTGGCATCAGTGGACAAACTGTCCTTATCCGTCTCCCCGGGAGATCTGCTCCGCGGCCGCATACGTGTCAACCGTCTGTTCCTTCAGGACGGATGCTTCAATCTGATAAAGGAAGGTCCGGGAAAATACAACAACATCAACCGCATATTCAACACTCAGCCCAAGCCGGACTCCCTTTCCGGCGCAGTTGTCCTTCCGGACATGTATGTCGACGAGATCATTCTGCGCAACATGGCCTTCTCACTGATAGACAACCGTACGGTGCGTCCCCCCCGTGAGGACGGCTGCATTGATTTCAAGAACCTGCAGGTCAGACACATCGATGCCCGTATCAGCCGGGCGGAAATAATTGACAACACCATATCATGCAGGATCCGTGACCTGAGCTGCATCGACAGGAGCGGCTATGAGGTGCGTTCCCTCAGCGGGACATTTTCCCTCGACTCATGTATGTCCAGACTGGACAACATGCATCTGATGGACTCATGGTCTGAAATCAACGCCAGATACCTGTCCTTCGGATACAGCAGCGGAAAAGATTTTCAGGATTTTGTAAACAGGGTCATAATGGGTGCCGACCTCAACAGCAGCGTCCTGGACTTCCGGAGCATTGGTGTATTTGCTCCTGAATTGAGAGACAACAGTCTCAGACTCAGATTATCCGGTGAGATCACAGGTCCGGTATGCAGTCTTAGTTCCGACAATCTGAGAATAATCGGAGGGCCCGTTACTGACATGAGCCTAAGTGCCTACGTCACTGGGCTTCCCGATATACGGGAAACGGATTTCAACTTGACGCTGAAGAGTATTGCCACCACATCAGAAGAACTTTCCGGGATCATATCCGCATTCAGCGGCAAGGAGAACAATATAGGCAGCATCATACCGGGCACGGAAGTGACACTCAGCGGTACCGTCCAAGGAAAAATATCTGATTTTCAAAGTAGCGGAACCCTGACCTCAGACATAGGAAAAGTGAGCTATGACGCTCTTTTCCATCCCGCGGAAAACGGCCATAACCTGAAGGCCGCCTTGAGGACAGAAGAACTTGATGCCGGTGTACTGAGCGGAAGCAGCGTACTGGGAAAAGTGACCCTGGAAGCAGGACTGGACGCAGTTCTACCGGCAAAGACCGGCGGAAGTTCCATAAGTGCTGAACTGGAGAATCTGAAAATCCACAGTATGGAAATCAACGGTCACCGCTACCGGGACATCAATATGACCGCAACGATGCTGGACGCATCAGCCGACATCAGGCTGCTCAGCCATGACCCGGCATTCCCCGCTATGTTCCAGAGTATCGTTTCCTTTACCGAGGACTGGAAGCCGGAGCGGATACGCGCGTTCATGGATGTCCCATACGCCGATCTCAAAGCCATGAATCTGGTTGAGAAAGGAACTGTCGCCACCGCCGGAGTGACGGCCAAGGCAGACCTTAGATTCTCCGACAGAAGTATTCTGGGAAGTGTCCTGCTCGACAACATCAGCTACATCAACGACAACGGGCAATATCACACCGACTCCATATACGTCCGTTCCGCCCTTTCCGAGGACCGCCATACAATAACTCTGCGCTCACCTTTCATGCAGGCCGGATATACCAGTACCGACTCTCCTTCCAGGCTTGTTGAAAGGCTCAAGCTGGCACTCCACTCACCGGCCACAGACAGACTTCTCACCATAGACACATCAGTCACATCCGGAAACAACGGCTATTATGATTTCAGCCTGCGCACCTTCGACATGTCCCAGATATGCGAAATCATCAAGCCCGGTCTGTACATAGCTGACAGCACTTCGGTCAACATGAGGCTGGACGAGCGCAACCGGCTGACTTTCGACGCCGGATCGTCCACCGTCTCGTTTACAAACCCCAAGGGGGGCGGATACAGTATGGAGGGGATATCCCTCAGGACCGACAACTACAGCGGAGCACCCGGCATGGCACTGTCCATAAAGAATATCGTCCTGGGCAAAATAATCATGGACAATGCCCTTGTCTCGGCCTCATGTAAAGGGGACGGCATCTCCCTCAGCCTGGGATACCGGAACGCCGACTCGACATGGCTGACACTCCCCTCACTCATCAGGGCATGGAAATCCCCGTCCGGGCATCTTATGGCCGACATATCCATAGACAGTTCCCTGCTGAACCTGCGCAATCATAAATGGACGCTCACTCCTACAACCGTCGGCATCAGGCCCAGAAACTACACCATAAGCGGATTCGGACTGTACAGCGCGGAAGATTCCATCCGGATCTCGGGAAGCATTTCCGACAATCCGGAAAGCGTTCTGTCCCTCAGCATGAGAAACATGAATCTGGACCTGATCAATTCATTCACAGCCACGGACATGGATATCCAGGGAAAACTTTCAGGAGATGTGGACCTCTTTAATTTCTTTTCGGGCAAAGGAGCTTCCATGGAAATAGAAGGCCGCGGACTCAGCATCAAGGGAGAAGATATCGGAAGCCTGTCTGTCCTGAGCCGGAGAGACATTGCCCGCAACAGATTCAATATACTGATCAACAATTATATCGGAGAACAACATCCGGTCAATGTCAGCGGATATTTCATTCCAGGACGCAATTATCTGGATCTGGAGATGCTGCTGGACAGGATGCAGCTGAAAGTACTCTCGCCCTTCCTGTCAGACTTCCTCTCTATCTCCGGAGGTTCCCTGAGCGGAAACATAGGAATCAACGGACAACTGGACAAACTGATGCTCAGCAGCAGCAACAGCAGACTGGACTCCCTGACCCTGACTCCTGCATTTACCAAGGTACCGTACATCATCAACGGGCCTATATCATTGAGTTCCGGAAGCATAAGCCTGGACAGCCTCACGCTGGACGACCCTTCGGGCTCCACAGCCGTTCTCAATGGAAGCGTGACTCACGACTTCTTCAAGAATTTCTACCTGGATGCCAACATGGCATTCCAGAATTTCAAGGTTCTCAACACCACAGAGTGGGACAATGAGAAATTCTACGGTTCCGCCTCCGCCTCCGGACAGGTAACGATATCCGGATACACTGACAACCTGGTCGTGGACGCCCAGGTCACGACCGGAGACAACTCCTCGCTCCATGTTCCTCTCTCCTCATCGTCCTCCGCCGCATCGACAGACCTGATATCCTTCACTGACTTCCGGCAGCCGCAGGACACATCCGCCATACAGAATACAGCGGAAAGCGGGAGCGTCCGCGAAAAAGCGAGGGGCAATATCGAGATCCGCGCCACAGCCGGCATCACTCCCGGCACTGAACTGCTCATCGAGATGGACAAGCAGCTCGGAGAGGTCCTCCGCTGCACCGGAAACGGCAACATCAACGTAACGCTCAACCCTTCCCGCAACCTCTTCGATGTACGCGGCGACTACACCATATCCGAGGGAAGCTATCATTTCGTACTGTCCATCCAGTCCAGGGACTTCACTCTGGACGAAGGAGGCACTATAGCGTTCAACGGAGACTTCCGCAATACCAACCTCAATGTAGGAGCCACATACCGGACCAAGGCCTCCATTTCCACCCTAATCGCCGATACCACATCCGTAGGCAACCGCCGCAATGTAAACTGCGGCATCCAGCTGCAAGGCCCCCTGACCAATCCTGAGCTCTCGTTCTCGATAGACATTCCCGATCTGGACCCCATAACAAAAGGCCGCGTAGAAAGTGCGCTCAGCACTCCCGACAAGATACAGAAACAGTTCATGGCCCTCCTCATATCCGGCAGTTTCGTACCAGACGAACAGTCCGGCATAGTCAACAACTCCACCATCCTGTACTCAAACGCCAGCGAGATCCTCTCAAACCAGTTCAACAACATCTTCCGCCAGCTGGACATCCCGCTGGACCTCGGACTCAACTATCAGCCGGGAATGGCCACAGGAGGCAGGGATATGTTCGATGTTGCAGTCTCCTACCAGGCATTCAACAACAGGCTGATAATAAACGGTAACCTGGGAAACAGCGAGACATCCTCAAACTGGGCCGGCGACTTTGAGGCAGAAATAAAGGTAGACCGCCAGGGCAAACTGCGCATCACCCTCTTCACCCGTTCAGCCGATACCTATTCCAACTATCTGGACAATACCCAGCGAAGCGGATTCGGTGTCACGTACCAGGATGAATTCGACACCTTCGGTGATTTCTGGAGAAATATTTTCATGAGCCGCAAGCGCAGGGAGCAGTACGAGCTCCAGCTGCTGAAAGAAGCCGAGGATGAACTTGAAAAAGAGGCAAGAGAGGCAAATATCCGTAAAGAGGAAGTCATCAGGCCCAGGGAAAATCCCATGAACTTCCTGGAGGAGACAGGCTCCGTGGAATATCAGGAAGAGGAGCAGACCGTCAGGGCAGAGTGACCTTGACGACCTTCCCTATCAGAGCCTTGTCATAAGGCATCTCCACCTTTATGTAATTTCGCGTGTATCCGGCCATCTTCCCGTCCTTCGACTTGCTTTCGAAAAGCACTTCCTCCGTCCTTCCGCTGTTCTCCCTGCAGAACTCCGCATGCAGGCGCCCGCACATCTCCTCCAGTATCTCCACACGCGAGGTTTTCACATGCTCCGGCACCTGGTCCGGCATCCCGGCCGCAGGAGTCCCCCTTCTGCGGGAATAAGGGAATACGTGGATAAATGCAGGACGGATCTCCTCCAGGAAATCATACGTGGCCCGGAAATCCTCCTCCGTCTCCCCGGGAAATCCCACTATCACGTCTATCCCGAAAAATACATGATCAATATGGCTGCGGATCAGTTCTATCTTCCTGCGGAAATCCTCAGTCCTGTACCGCCTTCCCATCCGGCTGAGTATCCGGTCGCAGCCCGACTGCAGGGGAATGTGGAAATGCGGGAGGAACTTGGTCCCGGAGGCAATCCACTCCACTATCTCCGGAGTCAGCAGATTGGGCTCAATGGAGGAAATGCGGTAACGGTCAATGCCTTCCACCGCATTCAGGCCCTGCAGCAGGGAAAGGAAGCTCTCCCCCGTCTTACGCCCGTAATCCCCGGTATTGACCCCCGTCAGGACTATCTCCACTATGCCGGAAGCGGCTATCTCCCGGGCTTGCTCAAGCAGCAGAGCCGTGGGAAGGCTCCGGCTGCCTCCGCGGGCATAGGGGACCGTACAGTAGGAGCATTTGTAGTCACAGCCGTCCTGGATCTTGAGGAAGGCCCTGGTCCTCTCCCCCGTAGAGTACGCGGGGAAAATATTGTCCACCGAGTCTATGTCGCAGATCTCCACTCTCTGAGGAGCCTTCCCGCGGCCTCCGGCGGCCAGCAGACGCTCCACCTCGTCCACCACCAGTCCCTTGCTGCGGGCTCCCAGGACAATATCGACTCCTTCCAGAGCGGCTATCTCCTCCCCTCTCAGCTGGGCATAGCAGCCCACAACGGCGATCAGGGCTCCGGGAGAGCGGCGGTGGAGGCGGCGGATGAGATTGCGGTCCTTCTTGTCGCTGTGCTCCGTCACCGAACAGGTATTGACCACGTAGATATCCGCCTCCGAAGTGGACGGCACCACCTCATAGCCCCTGCGGGCAAATTCCCGGGCTATCGTAGAGCTCTCGGCATAATTCAGCTTGCAGCCGAGGGTGTGTACGGCCACTCTCATACGTCCTGCAGCTCAAGGGTTACCTTCGACGCTCCCACCTCCCCGCCGAGAGGAGGATTGAGCTTGGCAATCGAGATCCGGGCCCTCTCCACTGCCGGGAAGGCCACCCGGAACCGGCGCAGGATACGGCCGCAGACGTGTTCCAGCAGATTGGAGGATACGGTCATTTCCTCCTTGACGATATCGAAGATAATCTGATAGTTGAGTGTATCCTCGAGGGCATCGCTCTCAGATGCCGCACGGGTATCGGTCCAGGCCTCGAAGTCCACTACAAAGTGGTTGCCGATGACCTTCTCCTCATGGAAGCATCCGTGGTGGGCGAAAAATCGCATTCCGCAAAGTTCTATTTTTCCCATATTTTCAGGCGTAGATTAGAAAGACTGCCGGCCGTTTGGAAATAGTCAGGCCCTCCCTGCGCCACTGGGCGACGGTGCGGGTCCGTATCATCTGGTCCGGAAGGGTGATGCCGGCGGCAACACATACCCTCGTGGACGGATCGCAGACTGAAAGGATGTCCTGGAAGAGGGCATCGCTCCGGTAAGGGGTCTCGATGATTATCTGGGTCTCGGAGTTCCGGCGGGAACGGGCCTCCAGCTCCTTGAGCCTCCTGCGGCGGGCATCGGTCTTAGCCGGTATATAGCCCGCAAAGGCGAAGCACTGCCCGTTCATGCCCGAGGCCATCAGGGCCATCATCAGGGACGAGGGGCCCGAGAAAGGCACCACCTCCACCCCGGCCTTATGGGCCAGGGCCACCAGGGCGGCACCGGGATCCGCCACTGCAGGCAGACCGGCCTCGGATATCAGGGCCATGTCCTCACCGTCGGTGAAGGCGGCCGCGATCCGCTCGATGTCCTCAGGAGTGGAATGCTCGTTGATCTCGTAGAAGGTAAGAGAGTCTATCCTGCCCCTGAAGCCTATCCTGGACAGATACCGGCGGGCCGTGCGTATGTCCTCCACCGCAAAGCTGGTGACATGGGCTATCTGCCCGAAAACATAGGGGGGAATGACCTCCTCGGGAGAGTTGTCCCCCAGAGGGGCGGGAACGAGATAAAGTCTGCAATTCATATTTTACAAAATTACACAAATTTCCCTATCTTTGGGGCCGATGAGCGCTAAAGTCCGCAATAAAATAGAATTTCTGGGGACAGGCACCTCCCAGGGCATGCCCATCATCGGCTGCTCCTGTCCCGTCTGCCGGTCGGACGACTTTCACGACAAGCGGCTGAGAACCTCCGCATACATCGAATACGAGGGTCTGAGACTGGTGGTGGACGCCGGCCCGGACTTCCGGCAGCAGATACTGCGCAGCGGCATCCGGGAGCTGGACGCCGTGCTGCTCACCCACATGCACAAGGACCACACCGGCGGACTGGATGATGTGCGGGCCTTCAACTACTTCATGCACCGGGCATTCCCCATCTACGCAGAGCCTATAGTCCAGGATTCCCTCAAGCGGGAGTACGCCTACGCCTTCGGCGACCACCGCTACCCCGGAGTTCCGGATTTCGTCCTGCACACCATCGGAGAGGAGCCATTCAGCATCGGAGGTGTGGAGATAGTCCCCGTGCGGGCCATGCACTACAAGCTGCCCATCCTGGGATTCCGCTTCGGCCGCCTGGGCTATCTGACCGACGCCAACTACATCTCCGAAGAGTCCATAGAGCGCTTCCGCGGAGTGGACATCTTCGTAGTCAGCTGCATACGCAGGACCCCGCACATCTCCCATTTTTCCCTGGACGAGGCCATTGAGGTCTGCCGCAGGGTGGGTGCGCGGCGCTGCTTCCTTACCCATCTGTCCCATCAGCTGGAGAAGTATGAGGACCTCTGCAAAACCCTGCCTGAGGGTATTGAGCCGGCGTACGACGGTCTTTCCCTGACATTTTAAATGCAATTTTGGGAGCCCCGAATTTGTTTTTTCCGGATTTTTGCCCTATCTTTATAGGGCTAATCTAAAATCTTCATGTTATGATCAAGGAACACGACACCTATGACTACAACACCGTCTTTACCCAGAAAGACGCCGAGGTCTATGCCAAGCTGACGGATGACTACAACCCCATCCACATAGACCGCGAATATGCCACCGCGACCGAGTTCGGACGTCCGGTAGCTCAGGGAGTCCTCATCCTGTGCGCGTTTGCCAAGGTATTCGGCACCATGTGGCCGGCTGACAAGCTCGCATACTTCATCTCACAGAATGTCACCTACCTCAGGCCGGTGTACATCGACGAGCCCTATCACATCCGCTTTGAGTGCACCAGCGTGGACCACAAGAGGATGATCGGAACCCTCGTCGGCACCATGAGGGACAAGGACGGCAACAGCGTGGTGATCACCGAGGCCCGCATCTTCTCCAAGGAGCATTTCTCGGCTCCGGCGATATAGGCTCAGGTCACCGGACATAAAAAATCCTCCGTACAGATGAGTACGGAGGATTTTTTATGCTTTCAGAGAAAGGTCCAGGCCTCTAGTAACGCCTGTTGGTACCTCCCAGAGATATGGTCAGGCCGAAATGTGCATCCAGCATCATCTCCTTCGCAGGAACGGGAATCCTGATGCCGTCCATATTCAGAGCCGTATAATTCAGCGGAGTATAGTCACTGCCGATGAACAGGCCTATGCCCTTGGTCGGAACGAAGGTGATGAGCCATCCGAAAGTGGAATGGGTCTTCAGCAGCGAGTATGAGAGGGCTATATTGAAACTGCGTACAGGAGAATAGTTCCATGCCAGTGTCAGTTCGCTCTCAGTGCGGAAACGTGCGAAGCGGGCTGAATACAGCAGGCCTACATTCATCTTGTCATTCAGGAACGAATAGTCCACTCCGGCATAGAGGGTCGCGGCGAGAGAACCGTTCTGGTTCTTGTCCACAGGCTGCTCGGTGAAGGAGGCCATCTCCATAAGATTGTCCGAAAGTCCGCTCATCTCATCTCCGCCTTCCCCGCCAAGTCCTTCCATGCCTTCAAAAATCACTGAGCCGTCGGCCGCGAAGATCCGGGACTTGCTCTTATTGTAGGAGATGAAACCGAGGTCAGTTACGGAGAGGGAGAAGCGCATACCGTCAACAGGGGTTCCCTCCGAGAGCGTATACTCCGCACCCAGGTCGAAAGCCAGACCGAATCCTCCTACTCCCAGACCGGAAGGATCAAACTGCACTCCATTCACATATCCGTCCTCGCTGAGCGAGGGAGCAACGCCTCCTCCCAGTATACGGGCAGTACCGAGGGAAGAGACGCTCCAGCTCTGGGAACTCATATTGACGTCCAGTCTGTCTATGTTCATCTGGATATCCGCCATACTGGCGAGAAACTTGACCTTACCTCCCACTCTCAGACCCTTCACCAGCTCGTCCAGTCCGCGGGAATACCCGAGGGAAAGATGAGCGTATGCCTGGGCACCCAGTCCGAGATTACGTATGGTGTAGGTCTGGGGATTATCCGCCATACCGTTCTTCAGGAACTTGAAGAACTCTTTGGGGAAAGAGCTGTCCACATTCACGTCCACTCCCAGGGATACGGTCCAGAATGAGTCCTTGCCTGTAAACCATCCGAAGTCAATCACGTCATAGCCGAAATTGAAATCCAGATAGTTGTTGTTGCGGAGCCTGGACATGAAAGCTTCCGAAGACACCTCCTCATTCAGGAAAAGTCCGGTCTTTCCGTTGCTCAGGGGATAAAGGAAGGTGGATGTACCGAAATTGGAGCCGAGCTGGATATCGAATCCGTTCAGTAAAGGCATGCCCACATAGCCCTGGTCGGGTACGAAAGCCGCGTTGAAGTTATGGCTCTGAGTGGAATTGCGGACGAAGTAACTGGTCCTGCTCTGAGAATATGCCGATACAGCTGCTGAAAGCAGCAACAGGGCCGGTATTATAATTTTTTTCATCTGTTCAGGCTTAATAGTTGTTGTTCATATTGTTGGAATTGACTGTAACTCCGCCGGGAGCCTTGAGGACTATGTCGGATACCCTTACATAGGCGTTGTCCGACAGAGCGAGCTCGGAGTCAGCTCCGGAAAGCGCGAATTCCAGAACCAGAGCATTGATGCTGCTGCCGTCCGCCACCTCACTTACCGTAAGTTCCAGAGGCGAGACAGTGGGAGTACCGTCGGCTTTCGCGGCCTTTATGACGCTGTTGTTGGCCAGGCTTCCTACACGCCTGTTGTCATAATCCAGGAAATAGGCGCTGAGCATTACATCCACGGGGAAGGCACTCTCCACATTTCCGGTAACGGTTATATTGGCCGACTGAAGCACGGTAGACATAATATCAGGCAAGCCGTAAAGAGTGTCGCTCACGGGCAGATAGAGATCTTTGCCGAACTCCAGCGGGAGGTTGAACCTGACATCGGCACTCACACGGTAATCACTCTCCTCGAAGTCAATATAATGCTCCTCAGCGCTGTTGATGTCAGACTCTCCGGTGATGTTCATGAATATCTTGTCGGGAATTCTATTCATGAACTTCGATATCCCGGCCTGACGGTACTCGTATCCAGGCAGCATATCGTCGGAAGGCTCGTCCGAGAACCAGTACCCTACATGTTCGGGGAAGTTGGGATTGAGGCAGAAAGGCGAGCTGATGGACATGGTGAGCGTCTCTCCTGCAGTCCATTCAAGATAATTGTAGATGTCATTGGCGTACCAGGGATCATAATAGGGATCGTTGCTGTCCTGACCGGTAAAGTAAGGAGTCAGGCCGGCGTTGACCGTCATGGGTATTCCCACATTGGACTCCAGGCTCACCTCGATATGAGGAGACGAGAAGTCCAGGACCACATCCTCCGACCTGAGGAAGGAAGGGAGACCGTCGAGGGATATCCAGTTGGATTCTTGATAATGAGGGTCGTCGTACTCATTGTCCTGGAGTCTTATCGTTACCTTTCCGTAGAAAGCGCTGGGGGAAGGCCTGTCCATATTCAGGTCGAATCTGAAATCCTGCACACCTGAAAGTGAGTTCAGTTCCTCCTCGTCCATCACCAGCGTCAGTCTCTCTATATTGAACTCCTCCTCAAGGATGAAAGAATCCCCTATACCGATATTATACTCTATGGACTTCAGCTCGAGCGGATCGAAATAAATAGAGCCATACGAAGCTGTGCCTTTGAATACAAGTGTTCCTCTTACCTCCTGACCGTCCTGCTCGAATACATAATACTCGGGGACACTTACAGTCACCTCTATATCCGTACCGTACGGAAGCCCCCAAGCATTGAGAGACAGCATCGTACCCTCTTGCAGGTCGATCCTGTCGATACTTGCCACGTACTCCTCCAGCATACTCAGGTCCACTACATTGGTCTCAGGAGCTTCTGTACTCTCTATTTCCATCCTTATCCTCCCGTCCGGTTCAGGTATCTGAGCATGATCGCCGAGATTTACTGATTCTCTGAAATTCATCCTAATTTCAGGAATATCTGTTCTCCATACGATCTCCGACACATCGACAGAACGCTCGAATGCCTGGGAGAACTCTATGAAATATCCTCCGTTCTCATCTTTCTGAATCAAGCCTCCGTTCCCTGCATTGAGAAAATCATCCAGGTAGATGGCATCAGTCGAGCCTACCGGAATAGCCAGGGAGTCACCACCGAAGGTTATGCCGGTATCGAAACTGTTCTCATCGAAGCTTATCTCCGACGAACAGGACCACAGCATGGTAGCCGCCGCAGTCGAAAGGACCGCGGCTCTGAACAAAAATGAATGCGGTTTCATATTCTTTTCCGTAAGTTTAGTTTTCCAATACGTATTCTCCGGCCTTTTCCGAGATGACGGCCTGAAGCTCGTCCATCCCGTACACCTTGTCCGAGAACTCGATCCTGGCCTGGGGAGGGTCGAGGGTAACATCGGCTTTCACTCCGGGAATGGAATCAAGGGCCTTCTGTACATGCATGACGCAATGACTGCACATCATGCCTTTTACCTTGTATACTACTGTTGTCATTATATAGTTTGTTTGGTTTTTCGCGCGCAAATATAGTAATTCGCCGGAGATTATCCAACTGCCTCCACTCCCTCTTCCCCATACCACAGCCATCCCTCCACCTCCCGGTAGCCCATCTGCCCGAGAAGGTTCATGTACCCCCGGACCTGGGAGCGGTACTGCCCGTCCCTGCGGCTGCCGAACTTGTAGTCCACCACCACAGCCTTCTGTCCGTCAGGGCTGAACATCATCCGGTCCGGACGGTAGCTGTCCCCTCCGGGAGCAATGACGGTCGCCTCGTTCATCAGAAGGTAAGTCCCGTCGAACCAATGCCTGCCGCTCACCGACCGCAGCATCCCGGAGAGCTGCTCCAGCACCTGCGGCCCCTCCTTGGCGGGGAGAATGCCGGAGACCACGGCCCCCCGCACCGCCTCCTCTAAATCGGAGGCCGTCTCCACCCTGGACAATATCTCATGCAGGACAATACCTCTGGTGCGGCGGCTGTCCCTCTTGAAGAACTCCTCCCCGCGGAAGGAGAGCCTGAGCCTGTCCCCTATGGGAACCGACGGCACGCGGGCCATCTCCTCCCCGGCCGCTCCCCTCTCCCCGCCTTTCCGGTATTGGGGCGAGGTCCATTCTCCTAATTCGTAGATCCCGTCCTCGAGCTGTCCCTGAAGGTGGGAATAGAGGATATGGGATACGGACGTGGGGGCCGGGCCGTTCTTGGAAGGACGCACGAGGGCAAAGACAATGAGCTCCTGCACCGCCCTGGTAAAGGCGACGTATGCCACATTGACCGCATCCACGGCGCTGTAGCGCTTCTCGCGCTGATAATCCCCGGCAAATACGGTCTGTTCCAGACTGCTGCGGCACTCCAGGGGATAGACCGGCAGCATATCAAAGGGCTGTACGGAGGATCCGCACCAGATGTATTTGGCGGTGTTGCCCTTGGGCGCAAAGGGTATCTGGAGGAAAGGCACGATGACGGCCTTGAATTCCAAGCCCTTGGACTTGTGTATCGTAATCACGCGCAGGGCGTCCCTGCCCTCCGGAGCCGAGACGGAGCGGTCGGCCCCCTCGGTCTCCCACCAGCGCAGGAAGCCGGTGAGGTCGGAGCCCTCCGCCCCGATATATTCCAGAACACAGTCCAGGAAGGCGTTTACAAAGGCCGAGCCGCCGTCCTCCTGCCCTTCGGGACGGGAGCGCAGAAGGGTCTCGCAGATATTGTAGAGGGATTTCCCGGCTGCCGGGCCGTCCTCCCCGTCCGGAGCCGTCCCACCGGCGGCCATCTCTTTCAGGCAGTCCACGGTCCGGCGCACCGCTGCGGAGGAGGAGAGACGGAGGGAGTCCTCCGTCATGATATTGTAGCCGTTGGCTATCAGCAGGTCCGATATGGCGGCGCCCTCGGCACGGGTCCGGACCAGGAAGGCTATGTCCCCGGGGCGGTAGCCGTGTTCCATAAGGGTGCGGACCGCATCGAGAATCCGCTGCAGGTAACTTTCCTCCCACATATCCGCGCTGTTGCCTTCGGTAAATGTGACCCGGATATGCCCTGCGGGACGGCTGCTGCCCTCCGGTATCCGCTGCACGGCGTCGGAGTAGATGCGGCCTATGAGCTCATCACCGGTCAGGGCCCCGACGGAGCCGAAGAAGGAATTGTTGAAGGAAACCACTTCGGCGGAGCTGCGCCAGTTGTAGGCCAGGGTATCGGTGTGGACCTTGCGGGGGTCGAAGCGGGAGGCTATCTCCGTATCCAGCAGCCTCCAGTCGGAGCCTCTCCAGCGGTAGATGCTCTGTTTGACGTCGCCCACTATAAGACAGGGACTGCCGGCGTCCACGCTGTCGCGGAGCAGGGGCTCGAAGTTGTCCCACTGCATACGGGAAGTGTCCTGGAACTCGTCCAGCAGGTAGTTGTCCAGGCGGGAGCCCACGCGCTCGTATATAAAAGGTGTGTCGCTGCCGTCGATGATGTCCGACAGGAAGCGCGGGGTGTCAGAAAGCAGAACCAGGTTGTTGCGGCGGCAGTGGTCCCGGACCTGAGCCTCGATGTCGCTCAGGATACCGGCCACGGAAAGATTGCGCAGTATCTCCAGGGCTGTGAAGTACTTGGTGAGGCGGTCCGGGTCGGAGGCCCTGCGGACCAGCTCCGCAAGCCCGGCATGATATGCGGAGGCGATGTCGGAGGCCCGGGTTTTGGCCGAGGAGGCGCACCATCTGGCCGGCTCTTCCTCCGCCATACTGACAAATGTGGCCGGAGGGGCCTCGTAGCGTCCGGAACGCAGCTTGTCGAAATAATTCATGAACGAGCGGGAACCGCCCTTGAAATCAGAGGGTACAAGATCATAACGGCTCATTATGGCCGCCGCCTCGTCCGCCATGCTGCGGCACTCCTCGCGGAAGTCCCTAACTACCTTCCGCATGGCCTTCCCGCACTCGGCTATGGAAGTGCGCCCGGCCAGTTCCACCCCGGAGCCGCGCACCGCCAGCTTGAACGGTTCCTTGAAGAGTTCCGAGCCCAGCCGGAGAAGCTGCGGCACACTGTTCCAATCACGGCCGTTCTCCACTGCCTCCACCGACAGGTCTATGAGCCACTGCAGCAATTCCTCATTGTCATCTATCGAACCCATCAGCTCGTCCACAACTATGGCTAAGATGCTGTCGTCGTTGATCTCTACATTATAGGACGAGAAATGCCCGGTCTCTATGGCGAATGCCCTGAGCACCTGCTGGAAGAACCGGTCGATAGTGCTGATATTGAAGAGAGAGTAGTCGTTCAGAATAGCCGAGAGCAGAGCCGAGGCATGCCGGCACACCGCTTCTTCCACGGCCTCCGGAGTGCTGCCGGAGGAAGCCATGTCCGCAAACCGGCCCGAACGGGCGAGGTCAGCGATGAATGGGGATTTCTCCCCGGAGGCTATCCGGTGCAGCTCCTCGAGGACTCTCTGCTTCATCTCACCGGTAGCCTTGTTGGTGAATGTCACAGCCAGAATCGATTTATAGCGGTCGGTCCCGCCGCTGAAGAGCATCCGCAGATACTCCCCGGTAAGTTTGTGGGTCTTGCCCGACCCGGCCGACGCCTTGCATATCTCCAGCATATTCTCTGTTATTTATCTGTTACACAATGCAGTGAAGGGACAATACTCACAGGCTGCCCCGTCCTCGCAGGCAGTGAACGGCTCGTCCGGATTCAGAATACGGTCCAGAAGGGTCCCCAATGCCTGAGTGAACTCCTCATATTCGGATTTAAGGGGCGTGCGCCAGGCCTGTCCCCCGGTATAGAGGTTCCGGGTGTAGTATATCTCTAAGAGGACATTCTCCACGTCATCCACCTTCGGCTCCTGCTTACGGTCAGACAGGATAAGCAGATACAGCAGCAGCTGGAAGAAATGACTGCCTCCGCCGTGGGTATCGCTCTGGAAGAGCTCGCTTATCTCCCGGCAGCTGAAATGCTCCCCGCCGGTCTTGTAGTCCACGATTCTCAGCCGGCCTCCCACCCTGTCGACCCGGTCGAAAATGCCCCGGAGCCGGACATCGTGCCCTGCCGGAGTCCGGAATGACGCAGTATAGTTCTCTTCCAATGCCACGACGGAACTGATCTCCTCTCCATCCGGACGGGCGGCATCCACCTCCAGAGTCCTGGCCGCTAACTTGGCCACTAAGGCTCCGGCGATACGGTTGCGTCCGCTGATCTCCTTCAGTTCCAGCTCGCCATGGAAGCCTTCATCCACCACTGCGGCTATGCGTTCTGTATCCGCAGCCATTTTCCTGAGTGCAGCCCTGTCTGCGGGATGACCTTTGAAGGGTTCGTAGAGCCGGCGCATGACATAGTGGTAGAGCGTGCCGAAGGCGGCATTGTCCACCCCCTCGGAAAGGTCCTCTTCTTCCTTGAGACCCAGGATATACTGGTAGTAGAAACGCATGGAACAGCCCATCCACGTCTGCAGGGAGGAATTGGAGAATGTCATCCCGCGCAGTCTCTCCAGATGCTCCGGGGTCTTGGGCACCGGAGCCACCTCCGGCAGGGAATTGCCGGTAATGGTAAAGGAGACTATACGGCGCTCCACCGGCAGGCCGTAATGATACTCGAGCTGCTTGATATAGCGGCTCTCCTCTCCGGAGCGCAGGCCGTCGCCCCGGCTGTCGGTCAGCAGCCACACCCTGCGGGCCCGGCAGATACTGCGGTAAAAATGATAGGCCGAGATCGAGTCCTGAAACTCGTAGGTGGGCAGGCCGAAGCCCCGGCGGAGGTTGTACGGTATCATCGAGGCCGCCGTATTCCGGGAAGGGAAAGTGCCCTCGTTCACCGAGAGGATTATCAGGTTCTCGAAATCCAGGGCCCTGATCTCTAACGGTCCCATGATCTGCAGACCGTCCAGCGGCTCTCCGCTGAAGGGAATCGACACCGAGGCCTCTAAACGGCGCAGCAGGCGGAAATAAGTATCCTTGCGCATGTCTATCCCGAGCGAGTGCAGCAGGTTGAGACTGCGGCTGTAACCCGCTAAGAATTCCTTGTCGATACGGTCCGCTCCCTCCGTAACAGCATCCAGAATGGAGGTGAGGTAGTCCGAGACAGCCTCCGAGGCTGGGACATCCGCCCTCGCGGCGTCCTGGAATATCAGGCCGAGGAGAGGCTGCCCCTCGCTGAGGAAGCCGGCCTCGGGATAGATGGTATTGGCCTTGATAATATTGTCCCTGAGTTCCTTCGCCCGCTCCTGAAGAGCCGGACTGCCGCTGATGTAGGGATGGGCCAGAAATGCCAGGACGTCCCTCCAGTAGAAACGGACCTGCCCGTCACGGAGCCGGAGCCGGTCCTGAAGGGAGGCGATGGCTGCCACGAATGAGGATACATTGCTGTGGGCCAGGGAATAGCCCATGGTGACATTGACCGGAGTGACCTCCTCCGGAAGGGAATTGAGCAGAGGAAAGAGCAGCTGCTCGTCCGGCAGGAGGACGGCGGTCGAGAAGAGGTCTGAGGTGCCTTCCTCCCGGACTATCTGCTGCAGGATGTCGTGGACGTACTTGGTCTGACCCACAGCGGAGGGGATGGATACCGCCTCTATCTTAGGAGGAGCCTCACACAGCCCTCCGTCCTCCGGCAGCGGGTGGAGGGAGGGATAGCGGGAGACATTGTCCTCCATGAAGAGGGAGGATTTGTTGGCCGGGTCGCGGACAGCCTCGCCGTAGTAGTCCCAATAGAAGTCCCCGCGGCCGAGTTTCTGAAGAGTGTCGAAGAGGGTACGCTCGCAGCGGTTCGGGGCATTGAGTCCTACGAACACCGTCCGGTCATAGCGTTCCAAAGCCCGGAGCAGGTCCGGATCGCCCTCCTTGAGACGTTCGGCCACCGAGCGGTAAATCATGCCCTCGTAGGCCTCTCCCCTACTTTCTAACAGAGTCCGCAGACCGGTGTAGATGCCGTGCATGCTGTCCCACATTCCTAAGAACTGCTGTTCCTTTCGCCCCTCGCGGCAAGGGATGACTACCCCCCAGAACGAGGCTATGGCCTCCCGCTGCGCCGGACTGAGGTAGTCGTAGCGGTCCTCTATCTCCTTGAGGTCCCTGATGTTCGTAAAAAGTCCGGCGGCATCGGCCATGTACTTGTCGATGTCGTCGAAGTCGGACAGGATCACCTCGCCGCGGTAGACGAAATCGTCGAAACTCTCGTCGAAGCCCTCCACCTTCTCCCGGTACACGGTGTAGAGCCGGTGCAGGAGGGTGATGCGGTCGAGGGAATGGAGGCCTGAAAGTTCGGTGAAGAGGTCGTTGATGTTGGTTATCGCGGGGGAGAAAATGGGTCTGTCGGCCGTCTCTCCCAGATAGCGGCGGAAGAAGAGGGACGAGCGGCGGTTGGGGAAGACAAAGCAGTAGCCGCGCAGCTCTCCGCCAGTAAGGCTGTAGAACTGCCCGGCTACACTTCTGAGAAACTCCTTTCTCATCTGCTGATCTGCTGTAATGCCTTAACGGCTACTCGAGCCTCTTGCGGATGGCCTCGGCCTGAGCCTCGTAACCGGGCTTGCCGAGGAGTGCGAACATATTCTTCTTGTAGGCCTCCACTCCGGGCTGGTCGAAAGGATTTACTCCGAGGACGTAGGCCGATATACCGCAGGCCTCTTCGAAGAACATGAAGAGTTCGCCGAGATTGTACTCGTCGATGCGGTCCACTGTCACCCTGCCCTGGGGCACTCCGCCGTCGAGGTGGGCCAAACGGGTACCGGCCTCGGCCATCTTGTTGCAGTGTTCGAGGTGCATGCCGGTGAGGAAGTTAAGTCCATCGAGATTCTGGGGGTCGTTGGTGATGACCAGTTCGCGGCCGGCATTCTCTACGGAGATGACTGTCTCGAAGAGCATCCTCTCGCCCTCCTGGATGTACTGGCCCATGGAGTGCAGGTCGGTGGTGAAATTAACCGAGGCGGGGAAGATACCCTTGCCCTCCTTGCCCTCGGACTCGCCGAAGAGCTGTTTCCACCACTCGCCGACGTACTGAAGCTTGGGATTGAAATTGACCAGGATCTCCACCTTCTTGCCGGCATCGTAGTGCTCGTTGCGGGCTGCGGCGTAGATGAGGGCGGGATTCTCCTCACTGCGCTCGGAGCAACGGCGGGCCATAGCGGCGGCACCCTTGAGCAGGGCACGGATATCGTAACCGGCCAGGGCGATGGGGAGCAGGCCCACGGGAGTGAGGACGGAGAAGCGGCCGCCGACATTGTCGGGAATCACGAAGGTGCGGTAGCCCTCCTGATCCGATAGGCTCTTCAGGGCACCGCGGGCCTTGTCGGTGACGGCCACGATGCGGGAAGCGGCCTCGGACTTGCCGTAGCGTTCCTCGATGTGCTCCTTGATGACGCGGAAAGCCACTGCGGGCTCAGTGGTGGTGCCGGACTTGGAGATTACCACGGCAGCCACCGATTTATCCTGGATATAGTCTATAAGCTCGGCATGATAATCCTCCGAGAGGTTGAAGCCGGCGAAGACTACGTGAATGCCTTTCTCATTGAGGCCGAAGGAGTGCGAGAGAGCCTCGAGAGCTGCCTTTGCTCCGAGATAGGAGCCGCCGATACCGATGACCACGGCCACCTGCACGCCCTTGTCCTTCCATTCCTTAGCGATATCCTCGCAGCCCCTGACGATGGACTCCGGAGTGTCCGAGGGCAGATCGAGCCAGCCTAAGAAATCATTGCCTCTTCCCTGTCTTCCCTGAAGGGTGTCGAAAGCGTTGAGTGCCTTCTCGATATACGCCTTCGAGGGTTTGAAATTTACATTTACCATAACTTTTGTTTTTAAGTTTATTGTTTTTCTGTTCTTTTCCAGTGTTCCTTTCCGGTTCTACATCAGGCTGTCCTGCAGGGCCCGCATGGCCTCCACGGCATTTTCCCTCCCGTAGAGGATGGAGTAGACCGTATCGGCGATGGGCATGCTGACCCGGAACTTGCGGTTGATCTCGTGTATCGCCTTGGTGGCGTAGTAGCCCTCGGCCACCTGGCTCATCTCGAGGATGGCGGTCCGGACCGAGTAGCCCTTGCCGAGCATGCGGCCGAAGTTGCGGTTGCGGGAGAAGGGAGAGTTGCAGGTAACGAGCAGGTCGCCGAGATAGGCCGACATGGAGGTATTGCGGCGGGTATCGGGATTGGTGACGTTGATGAACTCCTTCATCTCGCGGAAGCAGCTGGCTATCAGCACGGCCATGAAATTGTCACCGTATCCGCAGCCATAGCAGACACCGGCGGCGATGGCGTAGACGTTCTTCAGGGCGGCGGCGTACTCCACTCCGTAGATATCGGTGCAGGCTATCGTGTTCACATAGTAATTGCGGAAGAAGCCGCAGAGATATTCGGCCACCTCTATGTACTTGGACGAAAGGGTGATGTACGAGAGGCGCTGCATGCCCACCTCCTCCGCGTGGCAGGGTCCGCTGATCACTCCTATCCGGTCGAAAGGCACGCAGTGGTCATCATGGAAGTACTCGGCTATGGTCAGATATCGGTCACCCACGAAGCCCTTGACCGCAGATATGAGCAACTTGCCGTCGTAAGACGCGGTAATCCGGCTCACTTCTTTCAGGAAGTAGGCCGAGGGAATGGCGAAGATCAGGATATCCGATTCCTGCACCACATAATTGATATCGTTGGTGATGGTAAAACTGTCGGCGTCCAGTTCCACCGCAGGCAGATATTTCGAGTGATGGTGATACCGCTCTATGTGCTCTATCGCACCTGTGTCGCGCATGTACCAGTTCAGCTGCCGCCCGTTGTCCGTCAGCAGCTTCACCAGGGCCGTAGCCCAGCTTCCCCCTCCTATGACCCCGAACACGGGATCGTCCTTCATCTCCACCGCGGTGCCCCCGCCCATCTTCTCGTATATCGTATTTTTCATGCCTGAAAATTTGCAAACTCTATTCCGCAAATATACGAAAATTTCCGATACCCGCACCCTCTGCGGCACGGGTAAATTGTGGCATGCTTTTCGATATATCCTGCTGTATCATGACAGACACAACACAGGCCATAATCAAGAAAGAGAAGATTGCGTCCGAGTCCGACGGACTGGAGATCAGCATCCTGCTGTGCGGACCCGCCGCCGGTACGCCCAAAGGCATAGTTCAGATAGTGCACGGAATGTGCGAGCACAAGGAGAGGTACATCCCGTTCATGGAATACTTAGCGGCCAACGGGTTCTTCAGCATCATACACGACCACCGCGGACACGGGGAGTCGGTGCGCTGTTCCGAAGACCTCGGGTATTTCTACGAGGGAGGCTGGACGGCCATGATAGACGACATCAAGGCTGTCACGGAGAGAGTACGGACCGAATATCCGGACCTGCCGCTGATTCTGCTCGGGCACAGCATGGGCTCGATGGCAGTCCGCTCATTCGTAAAACGTTACGACGACATGATCTCGGGCCTGATCGTCTGCGGCAGTCCCAGCCGCAACAGCGGTGCCGGTATCGGGAAACTGGTGGCCAGGCTCTATGCCGCGCGGGCCGGGGAGAAATGCCGCCCGAAGATCATCCAGACCCTCGCCTTCGGTTCGTTCAACCGCCGCTTCCGGCACGAAGGCTCACCCAATGCCTGGGTCTGCTCCGACCCCGAGATCGTACGCAACTACGACGCCGATCCTCTGTGCAACTTCCAGTTCACGGCCCACGGCTTCCTCAACCTCTTCACCATCATGCAGGACGCATACAGCATCTCCGGATGGAGGCCACGCAACCCCTCCATGCCCGTACTCTTCATCTCCGGCGAAGACGACCCCTGCCTGCTGAGCCCCAGGAAATTCCGCCAGGCCGTCCGCACCATGCAGCGGGCCGGATACACGGACGTGCGGTCCCGCCTCTACCCCTCCATGCGCCACGAGATACTCAACGAGAAGGGTAAGGAGGCCGTATGGGAGGATGTCCTGAATTGCAGCAGGAACATTTGACTGCCAGTCCTAATTTTTCCTAATTTTGCACGATTTTAGGAAAAATGTTAGGAACTATTGTCAATACCTCGTGCATCATCGCCGGCAGCCTGCTCGGAAGCCTGGCCCGGAAGGCCATCAAGCCCGAGTACCGGGACGCGCTGTACAATGCGATGGGACTGGCCGCGCTCCTGCTCGGGACTGGCGCCTTCGTCTCCAACATCTCCAAGAGCGAGTATCCGGTCCTATTCATCGCCAGTCTGGCCATAGGCTCGCTGACAGGTACGGTACTGAAGATTTCTGACCGGTTCAACGGACTGGTCTCCAGGTACTCTAAATCGCGGCTTGCGGAAGGCCTCTCCACAGGCATCCTGCTCTACTGCATCGGCACCCTGTCGATGGTCGGTTCGGTGATGAGCGCCCTGTACGGGGACAATACCTATCTGTTCACCAACGCCATGCTCGACCTCGTGACATCCACTGTCCTGGCCAGTACCTACGGCATAGGCATGGTCCTGGCAGCCCCGGTGCTCTTTCTCTTCCAAGGGTCGATATACCTGGTCACCTCCCTGGCCGGTGACGTCATTTCCGACAGCCTGATGTGCGAGATATCGATAGTCGGCGGAGTCCTCATCGCCAGCTCCGGACTCTCCATCCTCGGCATCAAGGACTGCAGGACCCTCAACATGCTGCCGGCCCTGCTCGTTCCCGTACTGTTCTACATCGTCAAGTCGTTTTTTTAGAATATGAACCAGCATTTCGGAGAGATCATCTCGCTCATCGTCGCCGTCTCCTGGACCCTCACGGCACTGAGTTTCGAATACGCCAGCAAGAAAGTAGGCTCCCTGTCTCTCAACATCATCAGGCTGATCATGGCCATGGTGATGCTCGGAATCTTCCTGCTTGTCGTCACCGGCTCACCCTTTCCAGTCAATGCAGGAGGGGCCGCCTGGCTGTGGCTCGCCCTCTCCGGCCTCGTCGGATACGTCTTCGGAGACTTCTGCCTATTCAACTCCTACGTGGTCATCGGCTCCCGGCTCGGCCAGCTGTTCATGACCCTCGCCCCGCCTACAGCCGCCATTGCCGGATACTTCTTTTTAGGGCAGAAGATGTCACTGACAGCCATTGCCGGCATGCTGGTCTGTGTAGCCGGTATCGGCATCTCGATTCTCGGCAGGACGGACTCTGAGAATACTGGCCAAGAGGACACAACAGACAAGACATATCATGCAGACCATGACAGCAGTAAAAGACGTCACGGGCATGCCTCAGGACACTACCGCAAACCGCACGGACTGCACCATCATCACAGAATCGGCATCAATCTACCGCTGAAAGGTGTGTTCTTCGGCATCGGAGCCGGCATCGGCCAAGGCGTCGGTCTGGTACTCAGTAAGATAGGCATGAACCACTACATGGAGGCCGCCCCGCCCGTCACCGACCTGGACAACCTCGTCATCCCCTTCGCCTCCACCCAGATACGCGCCGTCGCCGGCCTGGCCGGTTTCCTGGTCATCATGTTCCTGCAGAAAAAAGGCCGGAACCTGCTCGCCTCCTTCAAGGACGTAAAATCCATGGGCGCCGCCGCCACCGGCACCTTTTTCGGCCCCTTCCTCGGCGTTTCCCTCTCCCTGCTCGCCGTCAACTACACCGAAGCCGGCATCGCCTCCACCATCATGGCCCTCACCCCCATCCTCATCATCCTCCCCTCCAAGCTCATCTACAAGGAGAAAGTAACCGCCAGACAGGTCATCGGAGCCGTCATCAGTGTCACCGGGGCGTCGCTGTTCTTCATCTGAGCAGAGCGTCTGCATAAGCAGACTGAATAGAAAAATTTCATAATTTTGCACTCACCCACTCACTTATGATGATGACGAAATTCCCAACAATTTGCCTGACGATTCTGTTCTGCATTTCCGCCGGTATCTGCGCGGCACAGAGCAAGGATACAACTGCCTGCATGAAGATAGAACAGACGATGCAGGCCGGGAAAGAGGATACCGGGCACAGAATTAAGGAGACCGGACGCACGATAGAGGAAGTGCAGGAGAAGGTCGTCCGGCAGAAGAAGGCCATGACCGCATACCGTAAAGCCCTGGACCCGAAAGTACGGACGAAGAGAGTCATCGGCTGGACTGCCGCGGCAGTACTCGTCACCGCGCTGCTATCTGCGGCGACTGTCATAATGAGGAAAAAATACGGAAACAGTACCGCATCCCCCGTATCAGACCAAGAGCGGAAAAAGATAGAGGAAATGACCGCCCTGCTGACAGGCCTGCTCTCCGAAAAGGACCCGGAAAGCGGAATTTCCAAGGAGAACTGCGCACGCCTGAAAAAGATGGCCGGAGACAAGCGCAGCCTCATCTACGCCATACTGAGTTCCTACCGCATAACCCACCCGGAGTTTATCTCCGTACTTCAGAGCCACGGCCTCACCGATGAGGAGACCGGATACTGCTGCCTCTACGCCGCGGGGCTCAACGGCAAGGATATCTCGTTCCTGCTCAACAACGGAGGCCGCAGCCACTACAACACCGCCAGCCGGATACGGGCCAGGCTCGGCCTTCGGGAAAGCGACACAAACCTCAGCATCTATATCCGCAGCCTGCTCGCAAACTGCGACAGGGACAGCAAATGACCGCCGGCCGGGAAAGATGAAACTTTTCCATAATACGCCTCTGACAATCAACGATTTGTATCTTCAAAATTAAACTTTTCATGTTGTGATTAAACTTTATTCCCTCCATTTTTGGGATAAAAACCGATCACCATGAAAGCCATTTTTCTCACCGTTCTCAGAACTGCAGTCCTGCTGCCCATCCTATGCATATCCGCTCTGCCGGCATATTCGCAGGACACCTCCGAATCCACACTCCAGGACACCCTGACCCTCGAAGAAGCCGTCGTCATCGCCCGCCGCACCCGCCATCAGGCCGACGGCTACACGGTCAACCTGCGCTCCTCCGACATTGTCCGGGGCAAAACCACTTCGGATGCCCTTGTATTCCTGCCGGGTGTCAGCCGCCAGGGCTCCGTCTACAGAATCAGCGGCATCGATGTCAGCGAGATCTACGTGGACGGAATGAAACTCACGAGTTTCGACGAGCTGGACAACATCCCGGCGGACAGAATCGACAAGGTCAAGGTCAATTACCTCGCAGGGCTCAGCCAGAACGCCTCCGTCAGCGGCGGTACCATCGAAATCACCCTGAAACGTATCCCGGAAGGCGGCTACTCCGGCAGCGTCTCCGCCATGGGAGGCTATGCCAATTACGGAGGTCTGGGCAATGCCGGGATGCTCTTCCAGGCCCGCTACGGCGCAACCAGCATCTACAACAGCCTCACCGTCAACGGCGGAGCAATGAAGGAGCGCGGCCTGCAGAGCACCCTGACCTCCGGCGGCGGGCTGCTTTCCGAAAAAGACGAACTAACCTCTTCCCCGTTCTGGGGAATCCAGGACCGTCTCAGCATCAATCAGGAAATCAACAAAAGGAACAATATCGGGTTCAGCTACTATGCAGGATGGAGCCGTTCCTCCACGAAGACCGCAACACGCGAAGGCTCCGTCTCCACCTCCATGCTCAACAACAGCGGACGACTGACCCAGGAGGCCACTCTCAAGTACTCCTCGGTATTCAATAACCGCGGCACATCCATGACCGTCACCGCCGACTGGCTCAACCGCAGCCTGTCCACCGAATACATCTATACATCGGGACAGGAACCGTCCCGGCAGCAGGAGCAGTCCGCGCAGAAGAGCCGGAACAACATGCTGAAACTGGCAGCCGATTTTTCCGACCCTCTGTCAGAAAAATTGAAAGTGGAATACGGAGCCTCGGCCCAGTACATCACCTCCACGTATGCTCCCGAAACCGCGTCAGAAGGATTCCTGAGCAGCAGCCTCCCTACCCGGACCAGGGCCTTTACCCCGCTCGCCCATGCTTCCATCTCCGGAAAATTGTGGAGAATCCAGTACAGCGCCGGCCTGAACCTCCAGATGAACTGGATAGAGTACTCCCCTCTCGACGGCAGCGGCAACCCTTCCAGAAACATCCAGTGGGGCATCAACCCCTCCGTCCAGTTCCGCATACCCCTGGACAGCCGCGGACGTTTCTCCATGAGACTGAACTATAGGCATCAGCTCGACAACATCCCGTATGACGCCATCTCCACTACCGTCCGCTGGATCGACCCCTGGCATTATTCCGTCGGCAATCCGGACCTGGTCGCCCCTACCCGAGACCGCATCATGCTCGGCCTCTCCCTTTTCGGGGACATCCTGACTCTGCAGGGCTCCTACACTCATTCCCGCAACTCCATTTACTGGGACAACCGCACCGACTCCGGCTCTCCCGACATTTTTTACGAGACACCTGTCAATCTTCCACGCCGCAACTCCTACGGCCTCAACGCCGAGCTCAACCTCAACCCTCTCAAGCCGTGGCGGATGAAACTTTCCGCTGAATACACCTTCAACGTGGAGAACAGCACCATCGGCGGGATTACCTACTGCGGCACGAACCTACACCAATTCTATATGCTCCTCAACCAGCTCAGCTTCAAGGGCTGGGGGACGGTCATCAACGCAGTCTACGAACCTTCGTTCCGTACCTTCGGGTACACCTACCACTCAGTGTACACGGTCAATCTCCAACTGCACAAGACATTTCTGGACGGCAGGCTCAGGGTGGCCCTGTCCGGTAACATCGCGGGGAAACGCCGCCGGATAGACCGTACGGTCGGCGACCGGATCATCACCCACGCCTACACGACACCCGCGCAGACCGCCACGCTGTCCGTCTTCTGGTCCTTCTCAGGAGGCCGGAAAGTCAGTGTGCGCAGGGTCGGCGGCAGCCAGAACTACGAGGAGATAGTCAATGAACGGTGACATTCTGTCAAGATTTTGACAACTAAAAAAAATCTTTATATTCGCAGTGAATTATTTTATCGTATTTTTGTTATAAAATCCGCATTGTATGAAAAAGCATCTCATTCTCCTGCCCGTAGCCCTGATATTCGCTGCCTCCTGCTCCGGAACATCCGGGGACATTCCTACTTACACAGAGTCCGAATTTGCCTCCGCCTCCGCTGAAATCTCGATGGAAGACCTCGGGGAACGGGGTTATGAAGTGGAGAGGGTCCTTCTCACGGGCGCTGAGGAAAGCGGACGGCTGCTCATTTCGGATGCCGTCGATGTAGTATTGACCGAGGACAATATTTTCATGCTTACGGCAGACATGAAGGTACTGAGGCTGTCCAGGGACGGCAGGCTGGAAGGTTATGTCGGGGTCAAGGGCAACGGTCCGGGGGAATACATGTATGTCAATGACATCTATCTCGCTCCGGACGGGAACGGCATCTGTCTCAACGATATAATGAAAGGCGTCCTCACTTACGGACTGGACGGGACATACATCGGGACCCGGGAGCCAGAGACTCAGGCACAGATGGTCTTCACCTTGGCCGACGGTCCATACATACTGGAATCCGTACAGACGGTGCTAGGCAACGAGGCCGATCGGCTCCGCATCCGGGACACCAGCGGCCGTCAGATCGGCAGGTTCGCCAACCATCTGCTGTTCCGGCTCACTCCCAAGGCCAATGTCACTGCATATCAGGAATACAAGGCCCTCTTCCGGAACGGGGACGGAGAGATCATCTTCCACCAGATGAGCACAGACACCATATTCACCGTACATCCGGAAGTCCCGTCCCTCGAACCGAGGTGCTGCTTCACATTCCGGCACGGAATCGCTCAGAGCGACCTGTCCTCATTCACTGATATCTGGAACGATATCTACTTTGTCTACGACTACGCCGAGGATGCAGCCTTCCGCTACGTCACCCTCATGGAGCCTGGCCAGCAGAAGCAGCTCTACCTGATAGACAAGACCGACGGCACCATCTACCGCTCGGCACTCACCTTCCCCGGCTCCGAGGAAGCCTTCTATCCCAAGTGGCAGCACGGTGACCTGCTCATCGACTACTGCCTCACTGATTACGAAGAACCCTGCCTGACGATACTCCGTCACAGAAACTGACGGCCTGCACCTTCCCGATACTGCAAAAGGGGTCTTGCTACATATCCCCGGTCAGGTACCTGTCGTAGGCCGCCATGTCGACCATCCCGTGACCTGAGAGGCAGAACAGGATTGTCCTGGGAGTGCCTTCCTCCCTCGCCCGGATGGCTTCCCTTACGGTCGCCGCTATTGCATGAGCGGACTCGGGGGCCGGCACGATGCCCTCGGTGCGGGCGAACAGGACTCCGGCCCTGAACGACTCTTTCTGCCCGATATCCACGGCCTCGATCCTTCCTTCCTCGAGAAGGCAGCTGGCGATGGTCCCGGCTCCGTGATAGCGTAGTCCTCCGGCATGGATACCTGCGGGAGTGAAGGTATGGCCGAGGGAATACATCGGCAGCAGAGGAGTGTAGCCGGCCTCGTCCCCGTAGTCGTACATGAACTGCCCTTTCGTAAGTTTCGGGCAGGCTTCAGGCTCCGCAGCCACAAACCTCGTTCCCGCATGTTCTCCACAGAGACAATGCCGCATGAACGGATAGGATATCCCTCCGAAATTGGACCCGCCGCCGAAACAGCCTATCACCACATCCGGCCATTCTCCCGCCATCTCCATCTGCTTCTCCGCCTCGAGGCCGATTACGGTCTGATGCAGGGTGACATGATTGAGCACACTGCCCAGCGTGTACTTGCACCCCGGCACCGTCGTCGCCAGCTCCACCGCCTCCGAAATCGCAGTACCCAGACTGCCCTGATGATTGGGCGTCTCTGTCAGAATTCTCCTTCCCGCCTTGGTCGACATGCTTGGAGAAGCCACTACCTGAGCACCCCATACCTGCATCAGCGACCTGCGGTAGGGCTTCTGCTCATAACTCAGCCTGACCATGTACACGGCCAGTTCCAGCCCGAATACATTGGCCGCGTATGCCAGAGCAGTACCCCATTGCCCGGCCCCGGTCTCGGTAGTAATGTTCGTAAGTCCCTCCTGCCTGCAGTAATAGGCCTGGGCCAGAGCCGAGTTGAGCTTATGCGAGCCTACCGGGCTGACACTCTCGTTCTTGAAATAGATATGCGCCGGTGTATCCAGGGCCTTCTCCAGACCGTATGCCCTCACCAGAGGCGTAGACCGGTAGAGAAGGTACTGGTCCCGCACTGCTTCGGGAATCTCAATCCAGCGGTCCACCGTATTCAGCTCCTGCCTGGAAGCTTCTTCCGAAAATATCCGGCTGAGGTCCTTCAGTGTAAGAGGCTGACGGGTAACGGGGTCCAGAGCGGGCCGGGGCTTCTGCGGCATATCTGCCACGATGTTGTACCATCTACGCGGGATATCGCGCTCTTCGAGGATGAATCTTTTTCTGGGTTCCATGATAGTTTTGATTGTTAAGGTAAAATGTAAAATAAAGCGGCCCGCCGTTTGAGTAAACGACAGGCCGCTGGGATATTTCTCTATATCAAAGTCCTCTTATGACCAATACATGAGTTCAGGCAGCACCCGACCGTTTACCTGGAAAGGAGCGCGCCACCACCAGAAACATATATTGAGAAGAGTATTCATATTCTGTTTTGCGAAGCGAAGATAGAAAATATTCCAGATTATCCAAAAATTTTATCCGTCTCAGTCTTTCAGCCGGGCCAGCATCAGCACATCGTTGTCCGTAGGCTGCAGGTCGGAAAGAATCGCCCGGACCCGCTTCGCCGCTGAGCCGGTCAGCGTCCCCTGCTCCAAAGCCTGGGGAGCCACCACTAAGAACTCCTCCGCCGGAATGCTCTGTACCAGATAGCCGCACTGGATAGAATATCCGCCCTGATACCCGCCGAGAAAGTCATTGAGAATCTCAGTAGGATAACTTACGCTCTTCCCTGACTTCAGGTCCGTAAGCACATTGGCCACAGGTACTCCGATGATTATGCGCGGCATGTATTCCTGCATTTCCGTCAGGACAGAGAGCACTTTCCCCGGCAGCAGGGTACTTTTCAAAGAAGAGCCGCTCTTCAATGACCGGGTATTGACAGTAAACACCGGCCGCAGCACATCCCCTTCCAGGACATACAGGGTATCGGGCCAGTTTCCACCGGACTCAAACGACACATCCAGCGCACCTTTGATATTGAAGGACGTACCCACGAGAGTATTGGAGGGAGTCCGGGTGCGCTGCCTTCCAGCCTCGGGTATCTCCCAGAGAATCTTGCCCGAAAGGTCCTGGCACCAGGCTATAGCCGGACAGGCATCCTCCTCATAAGGCACCGCCATGACCGTCAGCGTACCGGCCCGCCCGTCCACCATAAAACTGGCCGAGCCCGCTCCGAACTCACCCATCGGTTTATATGCTAACGGAACATCCCCAAGATATTTTCCCGAAGTCAGGTCATACGTCTTAATACGGTCCGCCGCATCCATTATCCACACCTTGCCGCCGTCCTCGTCCACAAAAATCTGAGAAGAATTCAGATACTCCCCTGGCCCGCGCCCGAGATGCCCCACGTTGCAGATGAACCTACCGGTATGCCGGTCGAACACCCTGACAGGAGCCTTGCTCAGAATAGCCTGAGCGTCCTTGACCAGATAATTTTCCGTAATGAGCACTATCGCCGCTGTGAATGCATCCAGAGTATCGCTGTCAAGTGCGATGAACTCCGGTTCCTCCGCTAAGTCCGAGAACACCAGAGTATCCTGCCCCTCCGTCATCTGAGAATATTCGAAAGTCACCAGACCTCCCTCTCCGAGCCCTCCCCTGCCGCAGGAGGCTGCCAGGAGCACCGCCGTTGCAGCCAGGAAAAATTTTACCGATTTCATATTTTTGCCCTTGAATCTATTTACTTACCCCTGTGGTCGAATCGGAATTTCCCCCGCTCCGTCCTGTCCGTGAAAAACCGGAAAGAGGCTATCTCCCGGTCAAATACATGTAGCGATGCCGTCACCTCCGGATATTTTTTTATATGCACCCTCTCCATCGAGAGCGGGCAGAAAGCGTATATGCGGTCCGTTCCCTCCACATCGAGCAGCCGGCACATACTGTTGAAAATCACAGCATCCTCCGATTTCAGGACAATATTGAAGAATGGAAGATCCTTCTTGCCGCATTTCACCTCCACCTCAAAACACAGCAGCGTCGGGTTGATTTCGACCTCGTCGCTTACCGGGTCGAAATGAATGTCCGAGAAGAAGCCGTTGTAGTGACGATAATCTTTAGATTTGCTGAAACATATCTCTCCGCCTATCGGTGTCATGACTTTCAGACAGGCGGAATAAGGGATGAACATCTCCTCCACCGGCATTGTCAGACGGAAAAATTTAAAGCAAGCCCACTCTTTCCACTGCACAGGGACCTCTCCCTCCTCAATGATTCCTATATCGTAGAGAGCCCCTGGCTCCAGCATCCCGCTGCTCACCGGCACAGTCAGCGTCAGCTTATCCTCCTCCTGCCCGACCGGCATGGAATAATCCACATCCACCTTGCAGACGATCTTCCGCGGAATCTCCTCCGTCGCCTTCCTGGAGGCCTCACTGTACATATCCAGGATCTTCCGATACGAGGAGCGGTCCATCTTTATGGACTCGGACACCTGGCCTTCCTTATATTCCCATTCATTGAACCGGCTGACGTCATGCTGATAAGCCGCGCAATCCTCGTCCTTGAAAATCGCGACTCTTATCCTGACAGTCTTCTCCTCATTGAGGTCCCCGTTACTAAACACCTCCTGCTGAAGAGTTATACCCTTGATGCTGTCATCCCAGATCAGGCTTTTGAATCTCGAGTCCGGATTCGGCTCATGGCCGTCCTTGCAGACATCGACAAGGGACGACGGGTGATAGAAAAAGTATTTACGGCTGTCCATGGGCTGATTGCTGTTTGTTTGGTTAGTGCAAATATAGGCATTTTCCACTCAATATTGCCGCAACGGCAGCAAATCCCGCGAAACACTGCCGTTGCGGTAATGACTTTTCCGCACAACCGCTGTCACAGGCGCTCTGGACGGCATCGACCCGCAGCCTCCTTGCCACAACGGCAGCAAATCCCGCGAAACACTGCCATTGCGGCAACAGAATTTTTCCGTACTTTTGTCTGCTGATAAAGCATCACCCATGGACGAGAGACTTCTGATAAAATGCGACAGCAACATCTACGCCGACAACATTTCGAGCGTACTGGAAGCCAACAATATCACTGTACACAGGCACGACGATGAAAGCACCGACCGGCTGACCGGAGCGCATAGTCCTGACTCCGGCACCGCACTATACGTACCCGACAAGGACTACGAAAAAGCCCTGGAGATAATCGCCCCCATCGCCGACAGGATGCACGACGCCATCCCCTTCTGCCCTAAGTGCGGCAGCGACAACGTCACTTCCACAGCTCCTTTCCGGTACACCTCCGCAGTCATAATCGCATCCGTCATCCTGGGCCTCGGCTCCGGCTTCTATCCCTGGTGGTCGCTGCAGTTCGGCATCCAGTCCGGCACCGGCAGCATCATCGCCGGAGTGTTCCTGCTCCTCGCCATCTTCATGGCCATGTCCACCAAATACCTTAATGCCAACTACCGGTGCCGTAAATGCGGCCGTAAGTTCAACCACCGCTAACCCATCATCATGAAAACGATATCCCGACTCCTGGCTTCAGCCCTCATCCTGCTCGTCAGCATCACAGCAGCCCACGCCATCAACCCGCAGAAAGAATACACATACACACCGAAGGACTTCGGCATCGAATACGTCGAGGACTCGGTGGTAACCTCTGACGGATATAGGATCAATATCTGGAATCTGCCCGGCACCGGGGAAAATGGAAGGTCCGTGCTGATAGCCTGCGCCGACGCGGGTAATATGGGACAATGGCTGGGAATCGGAGCGACACTCTGCTTCCTGGGCTACGATGTATGGATGTTCGACTACCGCGGTTTCGGAGGGAGCCAGGACTTCGCGACGGACCGGGACATGCTCTACCACAGCGAGTATCTACGGGATTTCGGGGCAGTACTGGAACATGTCGCCGTCCTCCGTGACAGGCCCGTGGACGTGCTGGCATTTTCAATGGGCACCATCATGGTCGGGGAGCATCTGCGGCAATACCCCGGAAGGAAATCGCTCATCCGTAGCTGCATCATGGACGGTTTCATCTCCGATCCGGCGGAAAGCGTCAGGATTCTGAACGGGGACAATGACAATGGAAGCGGCAGTGACGGAAAATCCGTGCGTCTGCCGGCAACTCCCCTCCTCTCCCCCGGCTTCCGTCCTCAGGACATCTCCGTCCCCATACTGCTGATCCACGCCACGGAAGACACCGTCAGCCCCCGCCGCCTGCTCGAACCCCTGACCGCCTCCCCGCTCGTCACCCTCCGGGAATTCGACTGCAAGCACCTCCAGGCCGCATTCACCCATACCGAAGAATATTTCACCGCGCTGGATACATTTCTCAAGGCGCACTAGCCAGCCACCTCTCCCGCTGTCCCACCTTCCCTCTTTCCCACCTTCCGAAGGTGAGACGATTCTCGGGGTTTTCTGTACACCTTCCGAAGGTGGGATTGAGCAACGGCACCGACACAGCACGTACACAGCCGTTTCCGGATATTTTCACCATTTTCCACCTTCCGAAGGTGAGACGATTCTCGGGATTTTCTGCACACCTTCCAAAGGTGGGATTGAGCAACGGTACCGACACAGCACGTACACAGCCGTTTTCGGATATTTTCACCATTTCCCACCATCCGAAGGTGAGACGATTCTCGGGGTTTTCTGTACACCTTCCAAAGGTGGGATTGAGCAACGGTACCGACACTGCACGTACACAGCCGTTTCCGGATATTTTCACCATTTCCCACCTTCCGAAGGTGAGACGATCCTCGGGGTTTTCTGCACACCTTCCGAAGGTGGAATTGAGCAACGGCACCGACACAGCACGTACACAGCCGTTTCCGGATATTTTCACCATTTCCCGCCTTCCGAAGGTGAGACGATTCTCGGGGTTTTCTACACACCTTCCAAAGGTGGGATGATTTTGTCACATGTACATAACTATTCTGCTTAATAGTACGGCCTTTTCGATTCCCTCCAAGCCATTAATACATTTGCCAGAGAGCGTTACCCCCTTCGTTGAGCAGCCACCGCAACGATCACGCGGACAATCAGAACGACTGCCGCTATCACGATAAGAGCGAGGAGCACTGCGTAAATCCAGGACGGCATGGCCTGCGCCTTTCCGAGAGCGACCGCCAGTCCGGAATTGGAGACGGACGAATGAAGCAGCATGCAGACAAAGCACAGGTGCGAGATAAAGTCCTTCACTGCGGAACTGACCCCTGGGGTAATCTTCGCCGGCTCCGGCTCCAACGTGTTCATCAATTGCGGAGCACGCTGACACGCCAAGAAGAACACATACGCAGCCGTGGCTATAACGCAGAGAATCAGCAGCGAAGTCATGTCACCCCAGCGGTCGGGCATCCCGTCCATACCGAAACGGGTAGGTATCCGCGCACCTTCCAGCCTGTTCCAGAACAGCAGCGGATAGAAAGAGGCCAGCAGCGCAGCCGCCGACACGATATTGAATATCTTGCGTAACGATTTCATATTTTGCTCAGGTTATAATATCTGTAACTCGAAATAATGTCTGCTACAAGCACTTGGGCAAATTTACGAAAATTTACGGAATATCCGCCTGATCACTTTCCGAATGTGGACTTCGGACCTTTTTGCGAGCATTTTCGCCATGCTCTCAGCTTCGCCCCGTACTATAGCATTCCCGCCGGTATTCTTGATTCCGGTTGACTGGAGGTGATGTAGGAAAAGAAGGAAAGAAAGACGGAACATTCAGAAAAATTTCAATATTTATTGTTTTTCGATAAAATTACTATATTTGCATATCGATTAACAATAAAAATTTATCGAATTATGAAAAGAGCCACTAAAAATCTACTGATTGCCGTAACAGCAATAGTCGGCATCATCTGCATTGTAAATGCCGTATGGCTTATCGTGCAAAGCGGAAGCGTAGCCGGATGGTTTACAGACTACAGGAATGTTGTCTACGGAGACGGTGCCGCTGAGAACGGCAGCAAAATCGTATGGAGCGACGACGTCCTCGGCTGGCAGTACTTTATATTTTATGGACGCCTGCTCTTCGGCATCGCTTTCGACGCTCTGCTGCTCCTGTTCATGATCAAGTCCATTCTTGCTCTCAAATCCGGAGCATTTTTCCTTAAATCAAACACTTACATACTGATATCAGCCGCAGTATTCAACCTCTTCTACAATTTCTGCAATGAGAATATCGGTATTATGGTCTATCCCATGTCGTACAGAAATATCACTGACTCAATGCTTATGACTCCGCTGATACTCTTCGCATTCGCCCTTATCTACGGCCTTGCGGTCAGAGTCAGCGAAGAAAACAGACTCACCATCTAAACTAACAGCCATGGCAATAATCGTAAACATAGACATAATGCTCGCCCGCCGCAAGATGTCCTCCGGCGAGCTGGCCGCAAAAGTCGGCATCACCCCCGCAAACCTCTCGATACTCAAGACCGGCAAGGCCCGGGCCATCCGCTTCACCACCCTAGAGGCCCTCTGCCGCGCCCTCGACTGCCAGCCCGGCGACATCCTCGAATACCGCAAGGACAGCCATTAGCCTCCAAACTCCAAGCCACACCCGGCATCACATTCTCCATTTAATTCATCACCCTTATGACCCGCCGAACAGAACACCACTTCATAAACACAGCACTTGCCGCAGCCCTCTCAGCCCTCCTGCTTACCGGCCCCAGCTTCCAGTCCGCCGCCCACCCTGCCGCCAAAGGCACTGCAGCACATAAAAGCGACCTCCATGCCCTCACCCGCATCACCGGCATCGTCCGCTACTACTCCCCGAACCCGTACACCGCCGGCTGGGACAGCTTCGACTGGTTCTTCATCGAATACTCCCGCTTCAAGGCATTGGAACAGGGGCAGACGCTGGAAACGGTGCTGCAGCCCTACATCGAGGTGCTGGCCCCGGACGCAACCCTAAGCCGGCAGCCGCAGCCGGGTACACGCACACTTGCGGACGGCCTCCAGACAGAGGAGTACCGCTACTGGCTGTACCACGGCAGCGGGGAAGTGCAGATTCCCTCCTATGCGCGGATTTTCATGAAAGAGCTGCGGGACTACCGCCCGTTCTATAGGGAATTGGTACAATGCACACCCTCCCCCGCTCCGGAATTGCCCCGCCCCGACTCCATCTACTCCTTCCGCGTCAGCGACAGCCTCTGGCTGAACCTCCCCCTTGCGGAGAGCGCCGCCGCATTTTCAAAGAAAGCCACGGCAGAACTCCGCAAAAGCGCTGAAAGACAATGGAAACAGGCCCTCCGCTTCCACGGAGGCAACAGGCGCAGGCAGCTGCAGGGGATATTGGGCGAAAAGGCCTTCCGCATGGCGGACATCGCGGCAAGGTGGAACATTGTCCAACATTTCTACCCCTACCACGAGGAGGACGGCCTGCAGTGGAAGGCCCACCTTCCGGGAATGATCGAGGCGGTGGATACCCTGAAGGACGGCATACTGTCGCAGGAGGACATTCTCACCTACCATGCGGCAGTGGTCAGGACAATGGGGCCGGTCCGGGACGCGCACCTCGACATCTCCGCCTCCCTCCACCCGGGATTCGGCATTGTCTCATACTACCTTGCGGAAGCAAACGCGACGGCCGCTCCGGCAGCGGACACCGCCGGCTCGGAAGCTGAGGTAAGGGCGAAGGTCATCGACAGCATCCTGATATTCAACCCTTCCCTGACCATGGAGTGCTATGAGGAATTCCTTCCCTATCTGGACTCAATCATTGCCGGAGAGTACCGCGCTGTAGTATTTGACCTGAGGGAGTACCCGGCACTGGACTTCGACCGCGCCCTGGCCCACCTGACGGACTCGGCCCTGAACACCGCCCTGCTCTTCCACACCCCGCTGTCCTGCTTCCCGGACCGGATGCACCTGCGCTGGGACAGCCGCGACGACTTCATCCAGCCTGCGGCACCCCGCATTGACCTGCCCGTGTACTTTCTCTGCGGCCCTGAGAGCATGAGCTGGTGTGAGACCGTCCTCATGCTGGTCCAGGGCTACGGCCTCGGCACCGTCATCGGATCACCCACCACCGGCACCAACGGCGACGCCAGCACCTTCCCGCTCCCCGCATTCCCCTTCCGGATGACCGCAGTCAAGGCCGTCAACCTCGACGGCAGCAGGCATCACGGGACAGGAGTGCAGCCGGATATCCCGGCTGAAATCGGGGGCTATGAGGATGCGGTCAGAATTATTGAAGACCTGCTTTAACTGCCCATGAGGTTTCCGGCTCTATATCTGCTCTCACTCTGCATCTGCTGTTTTCCGGCCATAGGGCAAAGCTTTCAGGCGGCAGATTTCCGGAGCACGTCCACCCTCCCGCCCTCTGCCTGGGAATGGTTGCGGGATACTGCATCCTCATCATTGGATACAGGCATACTGTTCAATAACCGCCCGGCACTGAGGCTGTCCGGGTTCTATCCATCGGCCGGAATTTCAGGAAAGGTCAATGCCCGTCGCGGCGAGATGCACGTCAGCGGGCGCGTCCGCATTGACTCGCTCGACGGAGAAGTGGACATCACTGTAAGATTATGGGACAATCCCGCCCGCAGAAAAACTCAGCATATTGCAGAATTTCACCACGTCCTTTCCGCCGCTTCTTCCAGGCAGTGGCAGGAGTTCAGGCTGGAGGTTCCGCTGTGCAGACAGGCTGAGGTATTCGACTGCGAGGTAAGTATAAAGGGAACGGGGAAAATATGGATAGGAGAAACGAATGTGCTGTTTCCTTCAAGCGAGGAAGCCATGACAGTCAACACCGATAAGAAAATACCACGCCTTACTAATATCAGACACAGCGGAATTTTTCTTGCCGACCCTGAACTATCCCGGGCACAGGTGGAAAATCTTATCGTCCTGGGAAAGGTCTGGGGCTTCCTGAAATATTTTCACCCGGCTGTCAGGGAAGGAGGCATGGACTGGGACAGGGAATTATTCAGGATGATTCCGGCAGTCCTGGATGCCGGGCCGGCTCAGCGAAACAGATCTCTGACAGAATGGTGCCGCAGCCTCGGGGATATCATGGTGGCTGAGGATACCGCATGGATATCATCCTGTGATGCACTTAGATGGATATTTGACGAATCCGTCCTGGGGCGGGAACTTTCTGTCATCCTTAGAAAGACAGCGGCAGCCGAGCGCAGCCCCTGGTGCAGGTACCTGTATCAGGTTCCGTATATTCAGACCCTTGAAGACCGCAATGAGAGGGATTATCCGCGCATGTCTTTCGATGATGCCGGGGTCAAACTGCTGGCTGTCTTCCGTATATGGAACTACGTACAGTATTTCTACCCCTACAGGCAACTGGCCGACAGCCCATGGGAGGAGGCGCTCCTGTATGCCGTACCGGCCATAATACAGGTCTCCGACCGGGAGAGTTACGGAAATGTCCTCAGTTCCATGGCCGTTTATACCGATGACTCGCACTCCTGTGCCGCATATATGCCGGGTGGATTTCTACGGCAACTGATAAGGACAGCCGCTGTCCCCGATGACATGAAGTATGCAGTTCCGTTCATTTCCACAATATATGCCGACGGGAAATACATTGTTACATGGACTTGCCGCTCCGATACCGGCGACCTGCAGCGCAACGATGCTGTCATTGCTGTCAATGGAGAGTCAGTTCCTGCCTTTATTGAGAGAAAGGGCAAACTGATTGCTGCCTCCAACCCCGACTGTATTCAGCGCGATATGTCCATGAGCATTTCATTTTCCGCCCGGGAAAACGCAGTCTACACTGTAATTCGTGACAGAGACACATTGACTCTCAAACCCGCGATGATGCCTTTCAGAAAATTCCGCAGAGCATTGTACTCCAGCGGAATAAGGCAGTCCACCCTAACATGGTTCAGAGGGAAGGAACTCCGACCTTTCGATGTAATTGATGACTCGACCGCCTACATCCATGCTGAAGACATTTCCGCGTATGATTTCCGAAAATGTCTGAAATACGACAGGCTTATAGTCGACCTGCGGAACTATCCCATGAATGCAGCGCAGATGTGGCTGATGTCCCTTTTGCCCTCATCCAGCCCTATAGCACTTGCTGTCACACCGGACATCATGCGGCCCGGCCTGTTCACCCGCCGGATTTCCGACATGACAGGGTACGGACGCAACTACAGCCCGGACAGGAGAATCGTGCTGCTGGTAGACAGCCGGACTCAAAGTGCGTCCGAATATCTCGTAATGCAGATGCAGTGTTCTCCGCAAGTCACGACAGTCGGCAGTACGACCGCAGGAGCCGACGGCAATGTGGTCCGGCTTTCCCTGCCTGGAGACTTTGTCTTCCAAATCGGTGGTGCAGGAGTCGAATACCCGGACGGAGGACAGTGCCAGCGCTGCGGTATACAGATTGACCACCTTGTTCCACAGAAGGTTGATGATATCGCAGCCGGCACCGACACACAGATAGAATATGCGCTGAATCTTTTGAAGTAGTAGAATTTTTTCGACATCCTTCCACCCTACCTGTTTTCACAAGCATCATGTATCTTAGTAGAATTCGGACGGTTATCAGATTCACGCTACTACAGACTGATTGACACAAAACATTCTCACCCCCATCACAGACACCCTTGAGGCATATTTTAAGCATAGCAGCCCGTAACACACCTCTGTGTCTGTTTTTGCAAAACTTACATATATTCCTTTTAATCAACGAAATAATGGAAATTATTTCTTACAGACTGAAAAGATAAAATCACCTCACCCACGCCACTGACACCTCTGACCCCTATTTTTGAAATCGCTGCTCGGAATACACCATGTATCTGTTTTTGCAAAATTTACAAAAGCACCTTTTAATCAACGATATAGCAAAAAGAGTTCATTACAGATTGAAAAGAAATGGAAGAGTGCGGAGACTATCGGCAGTAGCCGTACCGCACCAAGTCGCTGCGGTCCCTGACCTGATGGACATAACCGTCGGAGAGCAGGAGGACTTCGTCGGAGACTTCGAGGAGGGCGTTGTAGTTGTGATCGGAGAGGATGATGCCTTTGGAGGACTTCTGGCGGCGGATGAGGTCCTGAATCCGTTCCACCGCCACCGGGGCGAGGAAGGAAAACGGCTCGTCGAGGATGCAGAACGGAGCCGGGGAGCACAGCACCAGCCATATCCCGGCGATGCGCACTTCTCCCGAGGACAGTTCCCGCACCTGGGCATCCTGATATTGTGCGAATTGGGGAAATGCCTCGGCTAGTTCTCCGTAGTCCATCGCGTAATATTCGAATATCCGGTGCAAGGTCATCTTCGGCGGCAGGAAGTTGCCTTGAGGCAGGTACTTGAGACAGCGGGCCACGGAGCTGTTCCGGAAGAGGCCTCCGGTCACGGACCACGGCAGCCATGAAGTGCTGCCGCCTTGCAAGGCATCCGAGACGGTTTCGTCGTCCACCCGCACAAAGCAATTCTGAGCCCTAAGCTGTCCCATCACCGCACGGAACATCGAGGACTTGCCGCTTCCGTTGCGGCCCAGCAGCCCCGTGACCATGCCGGTCTGAGACCGCAGCCAGGCTCCGTTCAGGACATTCTGCCGTCCGAACGAGAGGGTTATGCTGTCGGCGAGCAGCGTATGCACTTTATGTGTCTCAGTACTGCAGGGCATTTTTAATCAAGATTATAACGGTCAGTCCCACAGCATATACCGCAAGGTCGAGAATCACAGCCGCAGCCGTCATCCGGTGCGGATAGAGCCCGAGATTGATATAGAAAAACTCCCGGTCGCCCCGGCCGCGGTCCAACATTCTAAGCAGCACCAGTATCCCGGTCAGGAACAGCTTCATCAGCGACAGCATCCCGGCCATCGCTGCGAGTCCGGCCCTATCCGCGTCCATCACCGCCAGAGCAATGAACGCAGACAAGCTGCATATCTCCGATACCATCAGGAGATTTCTGGCGTACATAGCCGTCAGACTCGCTTTCTGCTTAATGCTCAATCCAGGCTGCATAATCAATCCAGCTGAAAAAGCTCATTGACCGTCTTCCCGAAATAGGCCGAAAGTTTCAGTGCCAGCTCGGTGGAGGGAATGAACTTTCCGTTCTCGATGGCGTAAATGGTCTGGCGGGAGACTCCTACGGCATCGGCCAGCTGCTGCTGCGATATGCGCAGGACAGCCCTCTCGACGCGGATGTTATTCTTCATGGCGGCTCCTCCATCTATAGACCCACAGACTCGCTTTGAAAATAACGATGTAAAGGAAGAACATCGGGATAATCGACAGATAATTATCCACTAAGCTGAATTTCCACCACAGATCGTCACCCATCTGCGAAGGCAAATACATCTGGCCTACATTGCTCACGCAGAACCAGATTATGGACAGTACAAATGCCACGCAAGCCGCAGCAGCCAGCGACCTTCCCCGCAGCGACTTGATGAATTCGTCCTCCTGCCTCTCCTCCGAAAATGCTATCAGCAGTAGTGAAAGAGCGGTCACGACATAAACAGCCGCGACAAATAGTTTCGTAACAGCCTCGCTCATCGTCATGTAAAGTCCTGCACCAACAATTAGACAAGTCACCATTAAGGCAACAGCCAGGAGTATCCATCCTGCCGTCTGCCATTTGTAGGAAAGAAGATAATGTTTAGTTTTCATTTGCTTTTATGTAAATTTTACTTGCACAAAAGTAAAGTTTATTTTACATATATGCAAATTATTTGGGGGGATATGCAAAACGCAGGCTTTAAAACGCAGGCTTTGACAGCAACGGAGTTCAGAAGGTGACGGGTCAACATCACTTTCGTCGGCACCTTCCGGATGGGCATCCTGGGCAAAACCGGCGAGAGAGGCTTCTGAGGACGGGCAGGGCTGCGGCGCTATGGCTCGACGGCGACCTTGATGACTCCGTCGGCGTGCGAGGCAAAGAGGCGGTAGGCCTCCTCGATGCGGCTGAGGGGGAAGCGGTGGGTGATGAGCGGTGTGGCGTCGAGACGGCCGTCGGCGATGAGGTGGAGGATTTCCGCGCAGTCGCAGCCGTCCACGCCGCCGGTCTTGAACGTCAGGTTCTTGCCGTACATGTCGGGCAGGGGCAGCACCTGAGGGCGGTCATACATGGCGACTACGGTCACGACGGCATTGGGCCGGGCACATTCCCAGGCCATACGGAAGGTCTCCTCCGTACCGGCCACCTCCAGAACGGTATCGGCACCTCCATGTTCGCTATATTCCAGAACAGTACACAAACAGTGCTCCGGGTCGGTCACCACCACCTCTGGATAATGCTCCCGGACAAAACGCCTGCGCTCCGGGGATTTCTCACAGACAATGATGCGGCGGGGCCTGCGGAGCATCACGCACAGCAGGGTACATATACCGGTCGGTCCGGCCCCGATGATCAGGACGGTATCTTCCTCAGGAACGATCTCAGAAATGCGGGCAGCCCAGAACCCGGTAGCCAGCAGGTCCCCGGTAAACAGCGCCTGAGCATCGCTCACCCAGTCCGGAATGCGGGTCAGTCCCTGGTCGGCGTACGGTACCCGGACGTACTCCGCCTGACCGCCGTCGATGCGGCAGCCGAGGGCCCAGCCTCCGAGCGGGTCGCTGCAGTTGTTCACATAGCCGTGACGGCAGAAGAAGCACGAGCCGCAGAACGTCTCCACATTGACCGCCACCCGGTCGCCCGGCCGGACAGAGCCCACGGCAGAGCCGACGGCCTCCACCACCCCGACCATCTCGTGTCCGAGAGTAATCCCAGGCACGGCCCGGGGTACGCTTCCGTGCAGAATATGCAGGTCACTCGTGCAGATGCTCCCGAGGGTCACCCGCACCAGAGCATCGCGCGGCCCCTGCAGCTGCGGCTCCGGCTTGTCGAGCAGGGCCGCCTTTCCTTGTCCAAGATACGTATAGGCTTTCATAGAGCGCAAATTTAATGTATATTCGCGACAATTATTCACACCCCATCCCATGAAACTGCTCGATGACCGCATACTCCAGGACGGCCGGTCCCTGCCCGGAGGCATCCTCAAGGTGGACAGCTTCCTCAATCACCAGCTCGACCCCAACCTGATGTACGAGGTGGCCCGCGAGTTCAGCCGCCGCTTCGACAACGTCAGCTACAACAAGATAGTCACCATCGAGGCCAGCGGCATCGCCCCCGCCATCATGCTCGGCTACATCCGCCAGCTGCCCGTGGTCTTCATCAAGAAGAAACAGCCCAGCACCATGGACGGCATGCTCATCTCAGAGGTCCACTCCTTCACCAAGGACCGCACCTACACAGTCTGCATCAGCCGCAACTTCCTCACCCCCTCCGACCGCGTCATCTTCATCGACGACTTCTTAGCGTACGGCAACGCAGCCATGGGCATGATCGACCTCGCCCGCCAGTCAGGCGCTTTCATCGCCGGCATGGGATTCATCATAGAGAAAGGCTTCCAGGGCGGCGGCGATCGCCTGCGGCAGATGGGCTACAACATCCAGAGCCTCGCCATCGTAGACAGCCTCGACGGATGCCGCATCACCCTCAGAAAACAGAATACACCCGCGCGCTGACGACAGCACCAGAGCGGTAAAACAACATCCATGCACGCACGGCACAATATGCCGTAGATAACAATTTTGGTATTTTCGTGCACTTTTTTGAAAATTTTCGTGCACGGGAACGGAAATATGTTTATCTTTGTAACGTAATTACAAAAAAGAAACACGCGTGAAATCTAAACTTATCTCGAGACAAGTTCTCAAAGCATTGGTTTTAAGCGCTTTCTGCGCAGCAACACCGACAGCCGGCGCCTCTTCTCCCGAGGAGTCAGGCACATCTTTTTTTGCACGAAACACCGTGTACGCACCCGAAATGCACGGAACAAGCCCGAAGACAAGCACGGAAACTTCCACAGACAGCCCTTCCGCCGCCACTGAAGGATACAGAACCGAGAGCGACTGTGAATTCGCACACCTATATAATAACCTCCCCTTCGAGATGCCCCGCGTAACCCGCCCCGAGATTCCCGACCGCCGGGTATGCCTTACCGACTTCGGAGCCGTAGGTGACGGCGTAACCCTGAACACCGAAGCATTCGCACGAGCCATCGACGCTCTCGCAGAGCAGGGCGGCGGCCACCTGGATGTACCCGCCGGTATCTGGCTCACCGGCCCTATCACACTCAGAAGCAACATTGACCTGCATCTGACTCAGAACGCAGTGATTCTCTTCTCCCCCGATAAAGACTTGTACCCCATCATAGAGACCTCCTTCGAAGGTCTCGACACCCGCCGCTGCACCTCCCCCATCAATGCCTACAGGGAGAAAAACATCTCCATCACCGGCGAGGGTGTAATCGACGGCTCGGGCGATGCGTGGCGTCCCCTGAAAAAATCCAAGGTCACCTCTTCCCAGTGGAAGGAAAAAGTGGCTTCCGGCGGAGTTCTCAACGAGAAGGGCAATACATGGTACCCTTCCGAGGACTACATCCGCGCCGAGCAGCTCAGTGAAAAGGGACTGAATGTCCCCTTAGGCGAGTTCGACGATGAGTTCTGGGAGAGCATACGCGACTTCCTCCGCCCGGTGATGGTGAGCATCCGCGAGTGCGAGAACGTCCTCCTCGAGGGCCCCACATTCCAGAATTCTCCGGCATGGAACATACATCCCCTGATGTGCACCAACGTTATCGTCAACGATATCGTGGTGCGCAACCCCGCCTACTCCCAGAACGGGGACGGCATAGACATCGAGTCGTGCGAGAACGTCATCCTGACCAATTCGTCATTCGACGTAGGTGACGACGGCATCTGCATCAAGTCCGGCAAGGACGAGGACGGCCGCCGCAGGGCCATGCCCACCAGGAACCTGCTCATCGACAACTGCTTCGTCTACCACGGCCACGGCGGATTCGTAGTCGGCAGCGAGATGTCCGGCGGGGTCGAGAACATAGTAGTGTCCAACTGCCGCTTCCTCGGCACCGACGTAGGCCTGCGCTTCAAGAGCAAGAGAGGCCGCGGAGGGGTCGTCCGCAACATCTATATCAGGGACATCTACATGACCGACATCGTAACCGAGCCCCTTCTCTTCGACCTCTTCTACGGCAATATGTCCGCAGTAGACGCCATGAAGCAGGAGGGTGAATACAAAGAGCCGGAGGCCATGCCGGTGGACGAGACCACCCCTGAGTTCCGCGACATCTACATCGAGCGCGTGGTATGCAACGGCGCTGCCCGTGCCATGTACTTCAACGGCCTGCCCGAGATGCCCGTCTCCAACATCCACGTCACCGACTGCGTCATCACCGGCCGTACCGGTGCCCAGATCTGCTTCTCGAAAGATGTGACCCTCACCAACGTCACCATTCATCCTGAGGAGGGAGAACCTATAACCACCTATAAAGTAGAAAATTACGAATACATTGAATAATGACGGCGGCGCCGGCCGGACAGTTTGCGCCGACCTGCCCCAAACGCTATAACTGACCAACAGACCATGATAAAGACAGTACTCGGAAAACTAGTTCTTATTCTCACCGCTGCAGCCGCAGTCCTGTTGCTGACATCATCTGCGGAGCAGAAACGCAGCAGTTTCACGATTCATCTCATCGGTGACTCCACCATGGCCCCCAAGGACCTCAGCGGAGGCAACCCTGAGCGCGGCTGGGGCATGATGTTTCCCAACTTCCTGGATGACAGCGTAAAAGTCATCAACTACGCCCGCAACGGCCGCAGCACCAAGAGTTTCATGACTCTCGGACACTGGGCCGAAGTGGAAGCCAACCTACAGAAGGGCGACTACCTCTTCATCCAGTTCGGGCACAATGATTCCAAACAGTCCGACACTACCCGCTATGCAGCGGCATGGGGAGCGTATCAGGACAATCTGCGCCATTATATAAAGGTAGCCCGCGAGAAAGGCGCCGTCCCTATCCTCCTCACCCCCGTCTCCCGCAGATGGTTCAAGGCCGACACCCTTGACGAGACCTGTCTTGAGGACTATCCCCAGGCCATGAAACAGGTGGCAGAGCAGGAGAACGTCACCCTCCTCGACATCACAAAAGTCACCATGGACTGGCTCAAGAGCCTCGGTGACAGCGCATCGCGCGAATACTTCATGCATGTGGCGCCAGGCACCGTACCCGCCATGCCTGAAGGCAAGACCGACAACACCCACACCAACGCCAAGGGCGCACGCAAGGTCGCAAGCCTCATCTGCGGGGAGATAGCCAGACAGATTCCCGAAATAGCCGCCCACTTCGTCCACTACGACATCGTGGTGGCCCAGGACGGCACCGGTGACTACTTCACCGTACAGGAAGCCATCGACGCCTGCCCCGACTACTCCCACGAGCAGATAACCAGGATCCTGATCCGCAACGGAGTCTACAACGGGATGGTGACCATCCCCCACAACAAGTTCCGCCTCCACATCATCGGTGAGAGCGCCGACAGCACCGTCATTTCCTGCGGCAAGTACGCCAAGCAGATGTGGCCCGGCAGGGACTTCAACGTCGGCACATCGGGCAGCGCCGGATTCTACATCCACTCCTCCTACGTGACCATCGAGAACCTCACGATACTCAACCCCGCCGGCGAGGGCAAGGAGATAGGCCAGGCAGTAGCCCTCTTCACCAACGGCGACCACCTCTACTTCAAGAACTGCCGCATCATCGCCAACCAGGACACCATCTACACCTACGGACGCTGGAACAAGGAAGGCGGTCCCTGCCGCAACTACTTCCTGAACTGCTACATCGAGGGCACCACCGACTTCATCTTCGGTCCCTCCGTCGCCTACTTCGAGAACTGCACCATCCACAGCAAGAAGAACAGCTACGTGACGGCAGCCTCCACCCCCGAGGGTCAGAAATACGGCTACGTCTTCCACAACTGCCGCCTGACCGCCGCCGAGGGCGTGGACAAGGTCTACCTCGGCCGCCCCTGGAGACCCTACGCCAACACCGTCTTCATCGACTGCGAGCTCGGATCCCACATCCATCCCGACGGCTGGAAGAGCTGGCCCCGGGAGCTCTGGCCCTCCGGTGAGGGCACCGCATTCTACGCGGAGTACGGCAGTTACGGCCCCGGCGCCTCCCCTGACACCAGGGTAAAATGGTCCACCCAGCTGACCAGGAAACAGGCGGCGGAATATACCTTCGAGAAGGTAATGCACCAGGACACCGACACCAAGGCCTGGAACCCCGAGGACAACAGGTAGGACAATACAAGCAAGGACAATATGAAACAGCACACTACAATATCAATAATCGCAGCAGCGGCGGCAGGGGCACTCCTCCTGCTGACCGCATCCTGCGTATCGGGCGGCAACGGCATTGACGGCAAGGCCAATGCTCTGAGCATGGTCCGGGCCGAGATGACCCGCTGCCCCGACGGCACCTATCTGGACGGAATGGAGGGACGGCTCAAGTGGAACTATACTACAGGACTCGAACTGATGTCCTTCCTCGAAGTATGGGAAGCCTACGGAGAGGCTCCCGAGTATCAGGACATCTTCGATTACGTGCAGGACTGGTACGAAAGAGCGGTGGACTCCACCGGCATTATCTATAAATACAAGAAGTCCAACTTCAACACCGACCACGTCTGCCCCGGCAACGCCCTCTTCGTCCTCTACGACCGCACCGGCGACGCCCGCTGGATGACCGCCATGCAGACCCTCCGCGACCAGCTGAAGGACCATCCCCGCACCTCCGAAGGCGGCTTCTGGCACAAGCAGACCTACCCCCATCAGATGTGGCTCGACGGCCTCTACATGGCCCAGCCCTTCTATGCCCACTATGCGACCGTCTATGATGCCCCTGAAGACAGAGACTCCATCTACAGGGACGTCATCAACCATTTCCTCACAGTGGCGAAACACACCTATGACCCCGCCACCGGCCTCTACCGCCACGCCTGGGACGAGTCCCGGCAGATGTTCTGGAGCGACTCCCTCACCGGACAGTCCGACCACGCCTGGGGCAGGGCCCTGGGCTGGTACACCATGGGCATAGTGGACGCCCTGGACTACATTCCCGCCGGAACTGAAGGCCGCGACTCCCTCATCTCCGTACTGCAAGGCATCTACGAAGTACTGCCCGAATACGCAGACCCCGCCACTGGCATGTGGTACCAGGTCCTCGACTGCCCCGGACGCGAGGGCAACTACCTCGAGGCCACCTGCTCCGCCATGTTCTCCTACTCCCTCCTGAAGGGCGTGCGCATGGGTTACCTCTCCCCTGACCTCAAGGACTGGGCCGGAAGCACCTACGAGGGCTTCCTCGACTATTTTCTCTACACCGATGAGCAGGGCCTGCCCGCCATCAAGGACTGCTGCGAAGTGGCAGGACTCGGCGGAAAGGACAACCGCAGCGGTGACTACGACTATTATATCAACGAAAAGAGACGCAGCAATGATCCCAAGGGCGTAGGTCCCTACATCAAGGCAAGCCTCGAATACAACAGACTGTTCAATGAAAAATAATCTTAAACAATTGACGATTCTGGCATTGCTTCTGGCCTCCCCCACCATCCTCTTCTGCGGATGCGACAAGACACCGGTCCCTGAAGAGCAGAACGGAGGAGTGCCGCAGAACGTACGCCTGCTATCCTCCGACGAGACATCCCTGACATTTGCCTGGAGTCCCGTGGATGGAGCCGACTACTATTACTGGCGGCTGCAGGAAGCTGACGGCGAGCTGCATTCGGCCAGCTCCACAAAGGACACTTCTGTCGTTCTGTCGGAGCTTGTCACAGGCACTGCCTACAGTTTTTCCGTAAGAAGCCACAGCGGACTGACCGACTCGGAATTCTCCGAGGCCGTGGAAGGCATTCCCGGAGGTCTGCCCGAGCCCCCCGAAATTACCGATGAACTCATTGCCGAGCTCGGTCTTCCCGAAGACGAGAACGACGAACTGACAAGGGCCTTCCCTACTGCCCAGGGCTGCGGAATGTTCACTACAGGCGGACGCGGAGGAGACGTGTACCGTGTTACCAACCTCAACGACAACGGCCAGGGTTCCCTCCGCTGGGCCATTGACCACGAGGGTCCCCGCACCATTGTCTTCGACGTGGGCGGAACCATCGAGCTGAGCCGAGACCTGGACATCAACGACGGGGACATCACTATCGCCGGCCAGACAGCTCCCGGGGACGGAATCTGCCTGAAAAACTATTCCCTGAGGGTCAATGCAGACAATGTCATCATCCGCTTTATCCGCGTGAGAATGGGAGATGATGCCATGAATGAGAGCGACGCCGCATGGGGAAGGGACCAGAAAAACATCATCATCGACCACTGCTCCTTCAGCTGGAGCACGGACGAGTGCTCTTCATTCTATGACAATGAGAATTTCACCATGCAGTGGTGCATCATCAGCGAGAGCCTCACCAACTCCATCCACGGCAAGGGCGAGCACGGCTACGGCGGCATCTGGGGCGGCACTCCCGCATCCTTCCACCACAACCTGATCGCACATCACTCCAGCCGTACCCCCCGTCTCTGCGGCAGCCGCTACACCGGCATGCCGGAGAACGAGAAGACCGAGATAGTCAACAACGTGTTCTACAACTGGGGCCCTGTCAACGGCGGCTATGCCGGAGAGGGCGGCTCGTTCAACTTCATCGGCAACTATTACAAGCCCGGAGCGGCCACCAACAAGAAGAAGGACCTGGTCAACAGGATATTCAGTCCCAATGTCGATGACGGGTCCAATGCCAACGAGGCCGGTACCTGGGGAACCTTCCATCTTTCCGGGAACTACTTCGACGGCACATCGCCCTACATGCGGTCCGACTACATGAGCCTCATCGACGAGGTCAATGCCGACAACTGGGCAGGCCTGCAGCCCAAGGGCACCCCTGCGGGCGGAGAGGAGTCCATCCGTTCCGAAAGTCCCTTTGACATCTCCTACAACGGCTCCTATATCGACGTGCAGAGTGCACAGGACGCATACGCCAGTGTTCTGGAGCATGTTGGAGCCTCCCTGCACAGAGACGCCGTTGACAGCCGGATAATCAATGACACACGGGAAGGCTCCTACACCCACGAAGGTTCCAACGGCTCTACTGGCGGACTCATAGACACAGAGCAGGACGTAGGCGGATGGCCGGAATATCAGTCCGGAGAGCCATGGACCGACACCGACGGAGACGGCATTCCCGACGACTGGGAGGATCATTTCGGTCTCGTGAAGACCAACCCCGCCGACGGCTCAGCCACAACCCTCGACCCTACCGGACGGTACACCAACCTCGAATTATGGCTCCACTGGCTGGTAAAGGACATAATAAAATAAACCATATCAATTATTAACCAATACAAACAATCGTCTTATGCGAGAATTATCTAAAAAACTGTACCTTCTTCTGGCGGCCCTGCTGTGCATGTCCACAGCACTCTACGCCCAGGAGGTAAGAGGTGTGGTCACAGACTCGAACGGCGAGCCCCTTCCGGGCGTCAGCGTCGTAGTCGAGGGCACCACTCTCGGAACTCAGACAGATCTGGACGGTGCGTATGTCATAGAAGTTCCTGACATCAACGCCTCCAATCTGCAGTTTATCTTCATCGGAATGAAAGATCAGATCATTCCGGTAAACGGACGCACCGTCATCGACGTCGTCATGGAAGAGGACGTGACGATGCTGGAGGAGACCGTTGTGATCGGTTATGCCACCGTAAAGCGCCGCGACCTCCTCGGCTCCGTATCATCCATCAGCAACGAGAAGATTACAGAGCAGCCCGTAACCAGCGTATCCCAGGCCCTGACCGGACGTATGGCCGGTGTGTCGGTGACCACTACCGAGGGTGACCCTGACGCCGACATCAAGATCCGTGTCCGCGGCGGCGGTTCCATCACCCAGGACTCATCCCCTCTGTACATCGTGGACGGTTTCCCTGTGGACAACATCAACGATATCGCTGCTTCCGAGATTCAGTCGATGGACGTGCTGAAGGATGCCTTCTCGACCGCCATCTACGGTTCACGAGGAGCCAACGGAGTAGTCATCATCACCACCAAGAGCGGTGAGAAAGGCCGCAAGATATCCGTCAGCGTCAACGCCTACTACGGTCAGAAATGGATGGCCAACCGAGATGCGATACAGGTCATGGACTCCGAGAACTTCGTGAAGTTCCAGTATGAGCTCGGCCTCATCAGGGACAACATCTCCGACAACTACGAGCCTTTCTTCGGCAGCTTCGACGACATCGACCTGTACTACGGCCTGCCCACCAACGACTGGGTCGGCATGGTATTCGGCAACACCGGCCAGACCTGGAACACCGACGTGACACTGTCCGGCGGAGGCGAGAACTACAACTGGACCCTGGGATACGCCCACATGGACGACCACGCCATCATGACCGGCTCCTCCTACGCCCGTGACAACCTCAACCTGAAGGCCCAGTACAAGCCCCACAAGTCCCTGACCTTCGATGTCAACGTGCGTTACTCCAACATGAACACCCGCGGCTCCGGCGCCAACTCCATGAACGATGCCGGCTCGACCTCCGGCAACGGACGTCTGAAACACGCCGTATCCTATACCCCGATACCCATCTCCTCATCCATCCAGAATGTTGACCTTGAGGAGGACTACGGTGACAATGCACCCCCGCTCCTCTCCGTGGCCGACAACGACTCCAAGAGGACCCGTACCCAGTGGAACGCCAACGGAGCCGTAACCTGGGAGATTATCCCCAACCTCCGTCTGAAAGTCGAGGGAGGTCTGCAGGACTACCGTCAGATGGACAACCGTTTCTACGGCCTTACCACCTACTATGTGGCCAACACAGCCACCTACAAGAACCTGCCCGCATCCCGCTACACCGACCGTTCCTACCAGAGATACCGCAACACCAACACCCTGAGTTACGATTTCTCCGAGGTGTTCGACGATGACAGACACAATCTCAACTTCATCCTCGGCGAGGAGATGATCATCACCAAGAGCCACCAGATCACGACCATGGTGGAGAATTTCCCCGAGTCCTTCGACTCCGACATGGCCTGGAACTTCATGAGTACAGGTACTCCGATTTCCTACGAGGACTACTTCGACCCCGATGACAGGCTGCTCTCCGGCTTCTTCAGGGCCAACTACGAGTTCGACGAGCGCTACTCCATAGGAGCCACCATCCGTGCGGACGGTTCCTCCAAGTTCGGTCCCGGCAACCGCTGGGGATTCTTCCCCTCGGCAGCAGCTTCTTGGCGCATCTCCGCCGAGCCCTGGATGCAGGGTGCAAAGGGATGGCTGGACGAGCTGAAGATACGTTACAGCTACGGTACTGCCGGTAACAACAATATCCCGGCAAACCAGATCAACCGCGTGTACAACGGAAGCTCTACCTCGTGGATAAGCATGGGCAACACCTACTACACCACAGGTACGGTGATGAGCAACCCCGACCTGAAGTGGGAAACCACCATGACCCACAACATCGGACTGGACTTCAGCTTCTTCCAGGGACGGTTCTCAGGATCCGTGGAGGTCTATCAGAACGACACCAAGGACCTGCTGATCGAGTTCCCCATCGCAGGCAGCGGCTATGAGACCCAGTACCGCAACATCGGTTCTACCCGCAACAGAGGTATCGAGGCCACCATCAACCTGCCCATCGTGCGCAAACAGAACTTCGACCTGTCCTTCAACGCCAACATCGCCTTCAACCAGAACCGCGTCACCGACCTTGGAGGACTTGACCGTATCGAGTATGCCACCCAGTGGGCCTCCACCGAGGTCGGCACTGACTACGTCGTGGAAGTGGGCCTGCCTATCGGCTCCATGTACGGCTACCAGAATGACGGCATGTACACTGTGGATGACTTCGAAGGCTATATTGACGGTGAATGGGTGCTGAAGGAAGGTGTCGCCGACGCCTCGGCCATCATCGGTTCCGATTACCTCCGTCCCGGAGCCCTCAAGCTCAAGGACCGTGACGGTGACGGCGCGATAACCACAGCCGACAAGACCGTCATCGGTGACGCCAATCCCCTCTTCGCCGGCGGTTTCTCCCTCTCGGGCTACGTCTACGGAGTGGACTTCTCGGCCAACTTCTCCTACAGCTACGGCAATGACATCTACAACGCCAACAAGATAGAGTTCACCTCTTCCAGGAAGTACTACAACCGTAACCTCATCAAGCAGATGAACGTCGAGAACCGCTGGACCAACGTCAACTGGGAAACCGGCGAGCTGGTCAACGACCCCGAGACTCTCGCAGCCATGAACCAGGGAGTCACCATGTGGTCTCCCGCCATAGGCAATGCGGTATTCTCCGACTGGGCAGTAGAGGACGGCTCGTATCTCAGGCTCCAGTCCGCCACCATCGGATACACCTTCCCCGAGAAGTGGACCAGCAGGGCCTACATCCGCAAGCTCCGTATCTATGCCACCGGTACCAACCTCTTCTGCTGGACCAACTACTCCGGCTACGACCCCGAGGTGGACACCAGGCGTGACACTCCCCTGTCTCCCGGCGTGGACTACTCCGCATATCCCAAGAGCATAGGATTTGTATTCGGTATCAACCTGACATTCTAACACAGACATGAATATGAAAACACATATCAAGATATTCGCAAGTGTACTCGCCGCAGCTGCCGTGATGTCCCTGAGCTCATGCTCCGAGGAAGGATTCTTCGACGTCAAGGCACCTTCGGCAGCCGACGAGTCCAATGTGTACTCCAACTACACTCTGTCAGAGTACGCCATCTTCTCCATAGCCGAGACCTTCGGCCACACCAACAACTACCGCGGCCGTTTCCTGCCCTGGTACGGATTCAACACCGATGTCGAATGGTACAACGGCACCAACACCACCGGCAAACAGCTGGCCCAGTACGAGCCTACCACCAACAACACCCAGATGAACCTCGACAACGGTCCCTACAACGAGATGTTCGTAGGTATCGAGAGGGCCAACCTGGCCATCGAGGGACTCCGCACCTACGGTGATATCGAGAACCAGCCCGATATGGCATATCTCCTTGGAGAGGCCCTCACCCTCAGAGCCATGATCTACTACGACCTGATCAAGGCATGGGGAGACGTGCCCGCCCGTTTCGAGCCCATCAACTCCGACAATATCTTCATGGCCAAGAGCAGCCGTGACACCATCTTCGTACACATACTCGCCGATCTGGAGGAAGCCATCAACTACCTCTACTGGCCCGGTCAGTCCACCCAGACTGCCACTACCGACAGGATCAACAAGGCCTTCGCCTGCGGTCTCTACGCCCGTATAGCCCTGTTCGCCTCCGGTTATGCCCTCCGTCCCGAAAACGGAACAGTAGGCACCGGCAATGTCGGTTCTGTAAGAAAGACCGACGAGCCCCAGCTCCAGGCATCTGTCCTGTATCCCAATGCCCTGAAATACCTGAAAATGGTAATCGAAAGCGGAACAGCTCATCTGGAGAGCTCCTACGAGCAGCTGTGGCGCAACTTCAACAACTACGACCTTACCGCCGGTAAAGAAGTCCTCTACAGCATACCTTTCAGCGACGGCCGCGGCAGGTGGAATTACCATTTTGCCGGCAGTCATGAGGGCACAGCCTATATCGGAACTGCAGCGAACCGCGGAGGAGACGTAGGTCCCGTGCCTACCCTCTATTTCAAGTACGAGGCTCAGGACACCCGCAGGGATGTCAGCTGCGTCAACTTCAACTGGATCGAGGACGGCCAGGAGCCCGCAGGCATCGACATGTGGTACTTCGGCAAATACCGCTTCGAATGGATGGACGTGCAGCCTTACGGCGGAGGTAACGATGACGGTCTGAAGCCTGTAGTAATGCGCTACTCTGACATTCTCCTGATGGCCGCCGAGATAACCAATGAGCTGGGCAATCTTAATGAAGCCAAAGATTTCCTTAGCCAGGTAAGGGAAAGGGCATATGCCGGCAACGAGTCCATGGTTACAAATTATATCAATGGTCTCGCCGACAAAAATGCAGTATTCAACGCCATCGTGGACGAGCGTGCTCTCGAGTTCGTGGGCGAGTTCCTCCGCAAGGCCGATCTTATCAGATGGAACCTGCTGAATACAAAACTGGATGAGGCCAAGGCCGAAATGACAGCCCTCGCACAGCGTACCGACGAGGTTTATTACAGCTACAACGCCGACGGCATGGGTCTGACCTTCTGGGGTCTCGATCCTGCCCAGTCCGGTATCAGCCCCGAAGGCAGCCAGTGGATTCTGGCCGAGGACTACTTCAGTGATTTCGATACCGCGCTCATCGACGCCATGTATCAGGCCGACCCGAACCAGCACATGTTCTGGCCCATCTTCGATATCACCCTCACCAACAGCCAGGGCTATCTGAAAAACGACTACGGATACTAACAGTCAAATTACACTCAGATGAAAAAGTTATTTAAAAACATAATATTTGCGGCAATGCTGGTAATGGGCGGCATCTACGTATCCTGCACCAGCGTCACGGACGAGATTACAGAGCTGAGTCTCACCCGCTGCCTTGAGCCGCTCAATCTCGACTACACCATCTCCAACGGAGACAGCGTCATCTTCAGTTGGGACCTCGTAACCGGCTCCGACAAGTTTGCCCTGCAGATAGCCAAGGACTCCTGCGCATTCACAGACAAGGACGGCAAACTGTACGCCAGTGTTGTTAAAGACACGAGCATCAGCGCCGACCAGGTACCTTGCGGTGTTCAGCTTGACCCCGACCAGACATATTACTTCCGTGTACAGGCTCAGGTATCCGACAACAGCAAGGAATTCTCAAAATGGTCAGTGTACATTGACTCCATCGCCACCTACGCTGTCCGCAGCAACCTCAACCCCAAGGTAACCGGACGAACGGCGACATCACTTACCCTCTCCTGGGACCAGGATCCTGAGGTGACACATATCTTCTACACGCCCCGTGACGGCGAGCAGGCAAGATATAACCTGACTGCAGACGACATCAAAGCCGGCAGCGCCACTGTTTCAGGCCTGACAGCATCCACCAACTACACTGTCGGCCTCTACTTCCAGAGTGCCAACCGCGGTGAACTGAGCCTCTACACCATGCCCGCATTCGACGACACCGAAGCTGTCGTTTCCGACCTTGCTGGGCTGCAGGCCGCCTTTGCAGACAAGGCTCCCAAGGTAAAGCTGACCATGGACGGCTCTCCCTACGAACTGGGCCAGGTGGACTTGCTCGGTGACATGGAGATCTACGGTGAGGAGGCCGCTGACGGCACCCGTCCAGTCATCCTCGGAGAGGTGCACATCAACACCACCGCCCTCGACCATTTCTACAGCGAGGGTGTGGAGTGGAATGGAAATGAATATGAATTCGGATTCCCTATTCAGATCAAAAACGGAGGAGGTCTTTCCGATGTCCAGATAGGTTCCATCACCTACAAGAACAGCACCATAACAGGATACTCCAAAGGTCTGATTTACGAGTGGGGTCAAAGCTTTAATCTAAAAACATATACCGTAGATGGATGCACCATTTCCAATATCCTTACAGGCAGTGGTGACGGTTTTGATCTCCGCTCTACAAATGGTACTACAACAGTAGACGTCATCAATTTCCTCAACAGCACCATCTATAACAGCTTTAGAAGTTTTATCAGACTTGATGAAGCTGTAGTTCTGAACACAGGTTTCAATTTCAGAAACAATACCCTTATGGGCCTTTGTACCACAGTAGAAGGAACCGGCAACAGAGGTATCTTCGCCTTCCAGACAGAATCCGCAAAGGGCAAAATCAGAATTGAGGACAACGTATTCCTCAATATGACAGAATTCTCGACCTTTATCGGAGCCAATGCCGCCAACCTGGCTGCTGCGGACATGACCATTGCCGGCAACTATTTCTACAACGTAGCCGAGACATTCTTCAACGACAAGTGCTCTGAAAGCGCGGCCATAGCCGGAGGCGGCTCAGTCCTCGGCTCCGACCCCTGCTTCAACTCCGAGGGCCTGATCTTCAACATCACCAACTCCAACGTCCTCTCCGCCGGCGCCGGTGACCCCCGCTGGCTGGTAGAGTACGTCGAGCCCCCCATCGACAACGAGCTGCCCCTCATCGAGGGCACCAAGACCTGGGACCTGACAGACGCGACCATATTCAGCGGCGAAATGAAAGTTACACAGGTCAAGGACCAGCTCCGCTTCATCGTCTCTGAGGAGAACACCATCCTCCTTGAGGACGGCCTGATCAAGTTCACCGCTGAGGGAGTGACCAATCCCGCTGGTGCCGTAACCGCCGGCGGACTGGAGTTCCACGTCGACAAGCCCGGCTCAGTTCTGATTAAGACTGCTGACTATGACGACATTACAGGCAACCACGTAGTAGTCTCTCTGAACGGTACCGTCAAGGGCGGTGCAGCCACCAATGTCAACAACGGCAACGTCCAGAAGATCATCATTACCGACATCGCAGAGGAGACTCCCATCTACCTCTACGCCTCAGGTCCCATCGCCATCGAGACCCTCGCATGGTCCAACGACACTACCCAGGTCAACACTGCCCTGCCTACTCCTGAGAACGTAAAGGCCACACCGGCCACTATGATTCAGGGTCAGGCGACAGATATCGTCATCTCCTGGGATGAGGTCGAAAATGCAGGTTCCTACTCAATCAGCGTAAACAATGGAGCCAGTGAGACTGTCGACGGCACCACTTACACTTTCCCGGCAGCCAATACAACATTCCTCCAGCCCGGAAGCATACCCATCAAAGTGTATGCAAACCCCGCAGAAGGCGACATCTATAATACTCAATCCTCTGCAGGTTGTGCAGCCTTTGCAGTCCTCTCTTCCGGAGGCTCAACAGACGGAGTAACTGTTGACAATGTAAACGACCTCTTTGCCGCTATAGCCTCAGGCAGCAAGATTACTCTCAAAGCCGGAACTTACGACTTTACCACTACAAGTGCATCCGGTCTCTCAGAAGGCGGTGTCTACACTGTCACCAGTGACCTCCATCTGGCCGCTGACGGAGATGCTGTGATTATAGGTTCATTTGAAGTAGGCAGCGGTGCCGGTGACATTATTCTTGACGGCATTAATTTTGCCGGTAACGGAGAGAGCACATTCATCGCCGGAGCCGAAGGGGCAAGCTCAGCATCGATTACTGTCCGCAACTGCGATATCACCGGATTCTCCAGTTTCATTAACGGCAAAGCCTCTTTCGGTGACGTCGAGATTACCGGCAACTACATCCATGACTTCGGCAACAGCGGCGGCGGCGGATTCGATGTAAGGGAAGGCAGCATAACCAACTTCACCTTCTCCAACAACACTATCTGGAAAGGTATGCGCGAGTTTATCCGCTTCGATAAGGCCCTTACAGGACTTAACAGCGTGAACATCGTCAACAACACGATCTCCGAAATTGCCGGAGGAGATGGCAATCAGGGTTATTTCATCAGAATACAGGCTGCTGCCGCCTCAGGAATCAATGTAGCCAACAACTTGATTATGAACAGCCCTCAGTCGCTCGGCTCCAAGAGTTCATACGTATTTATCCACAACAACACGACCAGCAACAATGAAGGCAAGGTGACCACCGCCAACAACTACTTCTACGGCTGCAACCAAGACGGATGGTTCAGTGCAATGGATGAGGCTACCGCTACAAACGGTGGCGCTGTTCTGACTGAAAGTCCAGTTGCCAATGCTGCCGCCGGTGACTTCACTCTCACTAATGCCGTACTGATGGCAAAACAGACAGGTGACCCCAGATGGAACCCTCAGGCAGAGATGCCGCCTACATCTTCCGTAGAAGTCAATTCAATGGAAGAGTTGGTTAACGCCCTGTCGTCCGCAGCTTCTGACATTACTCTCAATGCCGGAACCTACAACTTAAGCGATGCCTTTGAAGGTGGACAGTACTCTGTAACGTCTCCTGTATCGCTGAGGTCCAATGGTGATGCCACTGTCATCGGCAGTTTTAAAATTGAATCCGGAAGCCTGTTCCTATATGGAATAAACTTCAACGGAAACGGAGCCGATACATTCATCGGCGGTGATTCTGGTGCAAGTTCTGAGTCTGTGACTGTACGCAACTGCGACATCACCGGATACTCCAGATTCATCAACGGCAAGGCTTCTTTCGGCAACATAGAGATCACCGGCAACTACATCCATGACTTCGGCAACAGCGGCGGTGGTGGATTCGACGTAAGGGAAGGCAGCATAACCAACTTCACATTCTCCAACAACACTGTCTGGAAAGGTATGCGCGAGTTTATCAGATTCGACAGCGCCCTCACCGGACTTAACAGCGTGAACATCGTAAACAACACTATCTCCGAAATATCAGGAGGAGATGACAACCAGGGTTATTTCATCAGAATACAGGCTGTTGCCGCTTCTAGAATCAATGTAGCCAACAACCTGATCATGAACAGCCCTCAGTCGCTCGGTTCCAAGACTTCATACGTATTTATCCACAACAACACCACCAGCAACAACGAAGGTAAGGTTACCACATCGGCAAACTTCTTCTACAACTGCAACACCGGAGGATGGTTTGACGCTATGGACGAGGCGACCGCCACAGCCAACGGAGGCGCAGTCCTCACCGCCAGCCCCGTTGCTGACGCCGCCAACGGCGACTTCACAGTTACCGACGCGACAGTCAAGGCCGCCGGAGCAGGAGACGGAAGATGGCTATAGGAAAATTCGATATGTGTTAATAATTTAGTATTTTTGGAGGGTGTTTTTGAAAAAGGACACCCTCCTTTTTGAAAGGTAATTTTAAGATTTAAAAGAATATGGTAGATTTCTCACTCAAAGGCAAGATCGCGCTGGTAACCGGCGCATCCTACGGAATCGGCTTCGCCATCGCCTCCGCATACGCCGAGGCAGGAGCCACCATCGTGTTCAATGACATCAAGCCTGAGCTCGTGGAGAAGGGACTCGCCTCCTACGCAGCTCTGGGCATCAAGGCTCACGGCTACGTCTGCGACGTGACCGACGAGGCTCAGGTACAGGCCCTCGTAGCCAAGATAGAGAAAGAAGTCGGGACCATCGACATTCTGGTCAACAACGCCGGCATCATCAAGCGCATCCCCATGCACGAGATGAAGGCCTCGGAGTTCCGCCAGGTGATAGACGTGGATCTCAATGCACCCTTCATTGTCTCCAAGGCTGTAATCCCCTCGATGATCAAGAAGGGCGGCGGCAAGATCATCAACATCTGCTCCATGATGTCCGAGCTCGGCCGTGAGACAGTATCGGCCTACGCAGCGGCTAAGGGCGGACTCAAGATGCTGACCCGCAACATCGCATCGGAATACGGCGAGTACAACATCCAGTGCAACGGTATCGGTCCCGGCTACATTGCCACACCACAGACCGCACCCCTGCGCGAGAGGCAGCCGGACGGCTCCCGCCATCCCTTCGACTCCTTCATTGTAGCCAAGACTCCCGCAGCCCGCTGGGGCACCACCGACGACCTCAAGGGCCCCGCTGTCTTCCTGGCCAGCTCCGCCTCCGACTTCGTCAACGGCCACATCCTCTATGTGGACGGCGGTATCCTCGCATACATCGGCAAACAGCCTCAGTAAACATCCGGATCAATTTTCAAAATCAGACTTAATATGAGTAAAATCAACATAGAAGTGCGCTACCCGTCCCACCAGGACGATGCCAGGCACTACGACACCGCCACCCTCCGCAAGCATTACCTCGTGGAAAAGATCATGGTTCCCGATGAGATCAACATGTGCTACTCGATGTTCGACCGCATCATCGTCGGAGGCGCCATGCCGGTGGCCGAAACACTGACCCTTACCTCCCCCGACATCCTCCGCTCCGAGTATTTTACCCAGCGCAGGGAGGTCGGAGTAATCAATGTAGGAGGCCGCGGAGCCGTCACAGTAGGCTCTGAACGCTACGAGCTGGAATTCAAGGAAGCACTCTACATCGGCCGGGGCGACAGACACATCGTCTTCGAGAGCCTCGACGCCGGACATCCCGCCAAGTTCTACTTCAACTCTGCTCCCGCCCACAAGGAATACCCCTGCAAGAAAGTTTCCAAGAAGGATGCGATAGTCATGCACATGGGGTCCCTCGAGGAAAGCAATGAGAGGACAATCAACCGCCTGCTGGTCAACGAGGTCACCCCTTGCTGCCAGTTGCAGATGGGCATGACCGAACTGGCACCGGGCAGCACCTGGAACACCATGCCGGCCCATACCCATGACCGCCGTATGGAGGCCTATTTCTACTTCGAGCTGCCCGAGGACGCCGCCGTCTGCCACTTCATGGGCGAGCCTCAGGAGACCCGCCACATCTGGATGCACAACGAGCAGGCCGTCATCTCCCCCCAGTGGAGCATCCACTCCGCCTGCGCCACCCGCAACTACACATTCATCTGGGGCATGTGCGGCGAGAACCAGGACTACAACGACATGGACTGGTGCTCCCCCAAGGACCTCCGCTAACCTTTAATGAAGTTACCATGAAAAAGATTCTGATTCTGACAGCAGCTGCGGCTGCAGGCCTCCTGGCCCTGGTTTCCTGCCGGAACGCGCAGGAAGGCGACAAAGTGATGGCCCGCTACGTTCCCGAAAGGGCCGACGACTTCGTATGGGAAAACGACCTGGTAGCCTACCGCGCCTACGGCAAGGCTCTTGAGGGCAATCCCACATCCCCCGGTTTCGACGTCTGGGTCAAGAAAGCCGGCAAACTGGTAGCCGACGAATGGTATAAGGGCGCAATGGACGACCCCGACTACTATCACCACGACCATGGCGGAAAGGACTGCTACAAGGTGGCCGTCAGCCTCGGCGGCGGAGCCTCCTCTCCTATCGTGAACGGCAGTATATCCTATCCTCCGACCAACTACAGAGACTACCGCATCGTAGAGGACACCCCTGAGAAAGTGGTCTTCGAGCTGGTATATCCCGCATGGGCCGCCGGCGAGGACAGCGTGGCCCTGACCAAGCGCATCACCGTCACCCCGGGCACCCAGTTCTGCAAAGCAGAGGATATCTACACCGGCACATTTGACAGCCTGACCGTCGCCGCCGGCATCATCCGCCACGAAGTGCTCGGATCCTCCGCCGGAGACAACTTCGTTGTTATCTGGGAAAAAGCCTCCGACCAGAGCATTGAGCCCGAAGAAGGCCAGCTCGGCCTGGCAGTCTATATGCCGGACGCAGACAAAGCCGAACTGGAAAGCATAGGCGGCCACGCCCTGGTCTTCAAGACCATCACTCCCGGCCAGCCCATCACCTACTGGTTCGGTTCCTGCTGGTCCCGAGGCGACAGGATAGCCACCTCCGAGGCCTGGAACACCCACGTCAGCGACTTCATCGCCGCCCTCCGGTAATCTCCGGCCCCGGCACGCACCGCACCCCTTAACCCCTTCGGAAGGAGTAAGCAAAACCCACGATTCCACTACCCCTTCCGGAGGAGTTTTTATATTACGATTCCCCTGCCCAGGCGGCAGTCGATGAAGATCTGCAGAGGCTCCGGGAAGCGGACGGCCTTGATGAAGGTCTTTTCTGCGACGGTCTCCGCCTGCCCGATCCGCTCCAGATCGCAGATTCCCTCGCCCCTGAAAGGATTGACCGTAAAATAGCCGATGCCGAGTGAAGTGATATTCTGGAAGAAATGCGTACCCTGGCTGGGGTCTATGCAGAACCCTTCCATACCGCGCTCCACTATGACCTTGGCCTCCGAAATCTGGTTCCACCTGACCGGAACCCCCAGCCACGGGTCGCTCGAGCCCCAGCGGCCGGGACCTATCAGCACGTAGGAGCGGCCGGCGGCGGCCAGCAGAGCATTGACCTCCTCCACTTCTGAGGCTATTTCCTCCGTCCTGGACTTGTCGAACACCTCCGGCTTCACGAAGACAACATCCGTGACCCCGTCGATATAGCCCGCACCCAGAGCGCTCTCCGAGTAGACCAGGGCCTCTTCTGTCCTCACCGAAGACCAGTCCATCGACTGCTCCTCCGAGAACTCAGCTATCGGCCTGACCTGCAGCACGCTCAGGACAGCATCCTCACCCTTGGGCACATCCATGTCGAGGGCGAACTCCATCTCCACCTCGCAGCGCAGCTCCTGCCGGCATATCTCCAGCAGGTCCGTCAGGATCCTGGGCAGGGGTATGACATCGTACTGGAGGATATTGGCAAATGAGATAACCCTCATTCCCTCCGAGAAAGTTCCGGGCCTGAGCATCTGGCTCTGATAGTCCCAGGTGGAGGCGACCTTCGCCAGGTTCCGGAAACCCTCTGTCTCCGGAATCGAGAATTTGTGGATATTTACGCCGTCGTCGATTGAGGTCTTGAACTCCTCCGGCTTGAGGTCCAGGGCATACATGGTGTCCTGCCCGTCCTTGAGGGCAAATCTGGGCGTGGACATCTGCACGGCTTTGGCCGGATACTTGGGGCAGAAACGCAGGGTCTTGCCTCCGTCCACCACCAATTTGCCAAGACCGAAAGCTATATTGACCACTCCGTCCTCGGGTTTTTCTCCCTCCATGGGATAGAAATTCATGGATTTGGCCACTCCGGAGGCCGTAGGGAAGAAATATCCCCTGTCCTCGGTACCGCATACTCCCTGGATGACTACGGCCATCTTCTCCTCGCTGAGCAGATTGCCGGTAGTGCGCAGATAGGCCCGGCTGGCGGCCAGGAACACCGAGGCATAGACACTCTTGATAGCCTTGCCCAGCAGCCTGAGCATCTGATCCCGGTTCTCCACGCATGGAATCATGTATGTCGAGTAGATGCCGGCAAAGGGCTGATAGTGCGAGTCCTCCAGTTTCGAACTGGAACGCACCGCCAGAGGAGACGAGACCGTAGCGATATAGGCCCTGAGCTGTTCCACCAGTTCTTCGGGCAGTCTGGAGCTGACGAACTCCGACAGCAGCTCCTCGTCGGAGATATTGGCGTCTATAACATACTGCAGGCCGTTTTCAAGGATGAAGCGGTCGAAATAGTCCGTCGCCACCACTACTGTCCTTGGAATGGAGACCCTCACGCCGGGATACCTGGAAGTCATCCCGTATTTCTGCAGGACGCTGTTCATGAACGCCAGTCCCCGGGCCTTGCCGCCCAGAGAGCCCTCTCCCATCCTCGCGAAACGGATATAGTGCGTATAGGTGTCATTGTCAAAAGAGGCAATGATACCCTGCCCGGCCTGGATACGGTAGTCCCTGATCTGCCGGATGACGAACTTGCGGACATCCTCAGGAGTAGAAAAATCGGACATGCTGGCCTTGCGGATCCGGCGTCCAAGATTGAACAGGCCGCGGGAATACATCCACTTCGAAAGGCGGTTGCGGGAGCAGTAGTACTCCAGTTCCCGGTCGGGAATCTCCCCTATCAGGGTCTGCAGGTCCTTCAGATCCCTGGCCCGCGCTATCACCAGATGCGTATCCAGGTCCTTCACCACGAAATCCCCGAAGCCGAACTCCTCCGTGATGTACTCCGACAACTGGATGAGCAGTGAACTCGAGTATTTTTCTATGAAACCCGCTCCTATCTCCCTGGCCGTCTCCGCCACGCTGCCCTGAGACGACTGGAGGATGATGGGCATCTGCGGGATGTCATTGCGTATGTACCGGCACAGCTCTATGCCCGCGTCGATTCTCTCCATCTCAGGCCTGTCCCCCTTGTGCATCACGAAACCGACGTCGGAGATTACCCCAAGCAGGTTCTTGCGGTACTTGGTGTACAGCTCCATGGCCTCGTCATAATTGGTCGCCAGCAGAATCTTGGGACGCGCCCGCTTCCTGAGCTTGAGCTGCTGCTCGTTCAGGGCCTCCTTCAGAAACTCCGCACTCTGCTTGAGCACCAGTTTGTAGAGCGCGGGCAGATAGGTGGAGTAATACCTTATCGAGTCCTCCACCAGCAGTATGGCCTGCACTCCTGAGGAAAGGATGTCGGCATCGGCGTTCATCCTGTCCTCAAGCAGCTTGACTATGGCAAGGATAAGGTCGGCGTTGCCGTTCCAGGTAAAGATATAGTCGATGGCCGAGCGGTCGGCGGCCTCAATCTTCTTGAGCAGTTCCTTGGAAAAATTGGTCAGGATGACTATCGGTATCCCAGGCCATTTCTCACGGATAAGCCGCGACTGGTCGAAAATGGCGGCGTCCCGGATATTGAACATATCCACTATCAGGTCATACTCCGGATCCTTCTCCAGAAGTTCCATTGCCTCCTGAGTGGTATTGACCCAGGTAAAAACTGGTGGGTTGCTGATGTTCAATTCGATATATTCCCGGTAAAGCTGAGCCTCGATCTGTCCGTCCTCCTCGAGGATGTAGGCATCATAGCTGCTGGATATCATGAGAATCCTGCGTATACGCTTCTCCATCAGTGAATAATAGTCCGTTCTCACCAGTCTCGTCTGGCCCGTAGAATCTGTCCTGTCCATAGTCATGTGCGGTATCGTTGATATAAGAGGTTCAAATATACGCATTTTGAGGGATTTATTCCCATATTTTAACTAACTTCGCCCCATGAAGACTCTTACCATGCTGGCGCTGGCCGCCTTGACAGCTGCCGTTACAGACACTCCCGCTGCAGCACGGGACATCATCCCCGATACCTGCACCTACACCAACCCGATACTCCACGCCGACTACTCCGACCCCGACGCCATAGGGGCCGGCGGCGCCTCCGGGATGACCGCCTCCTCGTTCAACCACGTGCCCGGCCTGCAGATCCTGCATTCGGCCGACTTAGTGCACTGGAAGATAGTCAATGCCGCCCTGCCCAGGATGAGCCCTGAGGAGGATTTTGCGCTGCCCTCTCACGGCAACGGTGTCTGGGCCCCCGCCATCCGCCACCACGACGGCCTCTACTGGATATTCTGGGGCGACCCCGACCGCGGCATATACTGCATCACAGCCGAAGATCCGGCAGGACAATGGAGCACGCCGCATCTGGTCATCGAAGGCCGCGGCATGATCGACCCCTGCCCCCTCTGGGACGATGACGGAAGGGTATGGCTGGTACACGGCTGGGCCGGCAGCAGGGCTGGATTCAAAAGCGTCCTCTCCCTCCGCGAGCTGGCTCCGGACTGCAGCGGCCCCGTCGGCGAGGAAATCCTCATATTCGACGGCAAGCACAACGGCAATCCCACCGTAGAAGGACCGAAGTTCTACAAACGCGACGGGTGGTACTACATTTTCGCTCCGGCCGGGGGAGTCAAGGAAGGGTGGCAGCTCGTCCTCCGCTCCCGCAGTGTCACAGGCCCCTATGAGTACCGAAACGTCCTGGCCCAGGGCAATACCGGCATCCACGGCCCTCACCAGGGCGCATGGGTCGAGGACACCGAAGGCGGCCACTGGTTCCTGCATTTCGAGGACCGTTACGCCTATGGCCGGGTAGTCCACCTCCAGCCCATGACCTGGGACAATGAAGGCTGGTGCTCGATGGGCACCGACCCCGACGGGGACGGCACCGGCGAGCCGGTCACCTCATGGCAATGTCCTCCCGTATCCGCAGGGGCCCGGAAGGTTGAAGGTCCCGACGCCCTGGAGCGCAGGGATGATTTCTCTACAACGGTCCTCTCACCTATCTGGCAGTGGCCCGCCAATCCCTCTGTCGGACAATACTTCCTCAACCCCTCCGCCGGCAATCTCCGCCTCATCTGCCGCCCACTCCCCGAAGGATCCGGTAACCTCTGGGACTCCCCTGCCCTACTGCTGCGCAAGCTCATCGGCCCGGAAGACTCCTTCACCGCCCGTCTCAGCTTCCACCCCTCCTACGGAGGTGACCGCGCCGGCATCACCGTCATGGGCGAGAGCTACGCCGCCCTGAGCCTCCTCTATGAGGACGGCTCCGTCTACCTGGATCACAGCATCTGCGAGGAAGCCGACACCGGAGCCTCAGAGAGCGAGACAGCCCGCATCCTCCTCTGGAGTTCAGAAGACCTGGAACCCTCCTCCGGCAGCGGTGTCACCGCACCGGACGTCCTTCTCCGCGTCGAGATAGACCGCAACTCGCTCTGCACATTCTCCTACAGCTTCGACGGCAAGCGCTTCCATCCTATCGGCAGCACATTCAAAGCGACAGCCGGCCGTTGGATCGGAGCCAAGACCGGCTGTTTCGCCACTGCCCGCATTCTCAAGAACGACGGAGGCTCCCTCGACATCCTCGAGGTACAATAAAAGTCTAAAACTTGAAGAAATTCTTCGCGTTGTAGTACGAGATATCCTGGACCATCTGATGAATCCGGGGCATCTCGCTCTTGGGCAGACGTCCGCTCTCCACATCCTCGCCTATCACGCTGCAGAGGATTCTGCGGAAATACTCGTGGCGGGGATAGGAGATGAAGCTGCGGGAGTCGGTGAGCATGCCCACGAAACGGCTGAAAAGACCGAGGGCGCTCAGAGCGTTCATCTGCTTGCGCATGCCGTCCTCCTGATCCAGGAACCACCAGCCGGAGCCGAACTGCATCTTGCCGGGCACGGTGCCGTCGTTGAAGTTGTAGGCCATGGTGGTGAGCACCTCGTTGTCCCCGGGATTGAGACAGTAGAGGATAGTCTTGGCCAGCTTGCCTTCCGAGGCCAGACGGTCGAGGAGACGGTTGCCGGTGGCGGCGCAGTGTACGTCGTGGATGGAGTCGTAGCCGGTGTCGGGACCGAGCTGGGCCATCATGCGGGAATTGTTGTTGCGGATAGCTCCCACGTGGAACTGCTGGGTCCAGTCGCTGGCGGCGTCCATGGCTGCGAAGTCATAGAGCATCGCGCTGCGGAACTTGTCCAGTTCCTCGGCGTCGGGAGTCTTGCCGTCGAGAGTGTTGCGGAAGATCTTGTCCACCTCCTTCTGGGTGTAGTCTGCGGCATAGAATGTTTCCAGACCGTGGTCGGAGAGACGGCAGCCCATCGACGCGAAGAAGTTGTGGCGGCGCTGCAGGGCCTCCAGCAGGTCGTCGTAGGTGCGGATTTCCATACCGGCAGCTGCTCCGAGGCTCTCAATATACTTGATGTAGGCCTCGGGATTCTCGATTGCCATGGCCTTGTCGGGCCTCCAGGCAGGCAGGACCTTCACTCCGAAGGGCTTGTCCATGATGGCCTTGTGATACTCCAGGGAGTCGGCGGGATCATCGGTGGTGCAGACCACCTCTACATTGAAACGCTTCATCAGGCCCTGAGCGCGGAACTCCTCCGTGGCTAAAAGCTCGTTGCAGCGGTCGAAGATTTCCCTGGCATTCTCCGGTTTAAGCAGGTCATAGATGCCGAAGACACGGGCCAGCTCCAGGTGGGTCCAATGATAAAGGGGATTGCGCATCGTGTAAGGCACGGTCTCAGCCCACTTGCTGAACTTCTCGAAGGGGGTACGGGAGCCGGTGATGTACTCCTCCGGCACACCGTTGCCGCGCATGGCCCTCCACTTGTAATGGTCGCCTCCGAGCCAGAGTTCCGTGATGTCGCGGAACTGGTAGTTCTCGGCAATCATCTTGGGTACCAAATGGCAGTGATAATCTATAATCGGCAGTTTCTCAGCACTTTCGTGATAAAGTTCCTCAGCTGTGCCATTGCTGAGCATGAAGTTTTTGTGGATGAATGAAGCCATATATTTTTACCTTTAATTGATATTCGTCAGGTCAATGCCGCACAAAAATAAGAATTAATTTCCAAAAGACACAACAAAATCGTGCACGTTCACGATTTTTTTGTAATTTTGCACGAAAACGTGACAAACCAATATTTAACGATATCATGGAAAGATTAAACCGTTCAACTGTCAAGGCCCGTACCTATACTGAAAAAGTGATTCAGTTCGGCGAGGGCAACTTCCTCCGCGCATTCGTGGACTGGATTATCTGGAAGACCAATCAGAAAACCGATTTCAACGCATCAGTTGTAGTCGTGCAGCCCATCGAGAAGGGCATGGTGGACATGCTCAACGAGCAGGACGGACTCTACGACCTGAACCTTCAGGGCATCGACGAGGGCCGGCAGGTGGACTCGATAGAGATGATAGACGTCATCAGCCGCGGCATCAATCCCTACCGCGACTTCGACGCATACATGAAACTGGCCGAACAGCCTGAGATCCGTTTCGTTATATCCAATACCACAGAGGCGGGCATCGCCTTCGACCCTGCCTGCAAGTTCGATGACGCCCCGGCCTCCTCCTACCCCGGCAAGCTCGTACAGCTCCTCTACCACCGCTGGGAATATTTCAAGGGCGCACCGGACAAGGGCCTGATTATCTTCCCCTGCGAGCTTATCTTCCTGAACGGAAAGGAACTGAAGAAATGCATAGAGAAATACATCGAACTGTGGCAGCTCCCCGACGGGTTCCGCAGCTGGTTCGAGAACTCCTGCGGCGTGTACTGCACCCTCGTGGACCGTATCGTGCCCGGCTACCCCAAGGACACGATCAATGAGATCCTGGAGCGCATCGGCTATGAGGACCGCCTCGTAGTAAAGGCTGAAATCTTCCACCTTTGGGTCATCGAGGCCCCTGCAGAGGTTGCCGCCGAGTTCCCCGCCGACAAGGCCGGACTGCACGTACTCTTCGTACCCAGCGAGAAACCCTATCACGAGCGCAAGGTCACCCTGCTCAACGGTCCCCACACCGTCCTCTCCCCCGTAGGCTATCTCAGCGGCCTGAACACCGTACGCGAGTGCGTCGAGGATCCCCTAATCGGCCGTTACGTGCGCAAGGTGATGTTCGACGAGCTGCTCACCACCCTCGACCTGCCCAAGGACGAACTGGAGAAATTTGCTCACGATGTGCTCGACCGCTTTGTCAACCCTTATGTCAAGCACTTCGTTACCAGCATTATGCTCAACTCCTTCCCCAAGTACCGCACCCGCGACCTGCCGGGAGTGAGGATATACCTCGAGCGCAACGGACACCTGCCCCAGGGCCTGGTATTCGGTCTGGCCGCCATCATCACCTACTACAGGGGCGGCAAGCGCGGAGAGGACACCATCACCCCTGCCGATGACCAGAAGATACTCGACCGTCTCACCGAGCTCTGGGCTACCGGCGACTGCCGCAAGGTAGCCGAGGGCGTGCTCGCCGAGAAGTACATCTGGGACGAGGACCTCAATGCAGTTCCCGGCCTTACCGACCTGCTTACCGCAGATCTGGAGAAGATAGCCGCCAAAGGCATGCGCGCCGCGGTAGAGGAAATCCTGTAGCGACATAACTGCATCATGGACAGATACATCAAAATCAACTCAGCCGACAATGTGGCCGTAGCCGTACATCCCCTCACATCCGGTGAGACAGTGGAAGTGGACGGGCTGCAGCTCACCCTGTCGGAGGATATACCGGCAGGACATAAATTTGCCCTCAGGGACCTGCACACCGGGGACAATGTGATAAAATACGGCTTCCCGATAGGTCACCTGACCGCCGATGCCCCCGCAGGCACCCGCATCGACCATACGAAGCTACGGACCAATCTGGAAGGTCTGCTGGACTATACCTACACCCCCGTGCCCGTAGAGATACCACCCGCAAGGAATCAACTCACCTTCAAGGGTTACCGCCGCAGCAACGGGGGCGTGGGTATCCGCAATCAGATCTGGATCATCCCCACGGTAGGCTGCGTCAACGGCACGGTGGAACGTCTCGAGGAAATGTTCCGCAAGGAAATCGAAGGCCGCGAGGGCAGCGTGGACGCCGTGGTGGCCTTCCCCCACAACTACGGCTGCTCCCAGCTCGGAGACGACCATGAGAACACCCGCAGGATCCTCAGGGACATGGTACTTCACCCCAATGCCGGCGGAGTGCTCGTCGTCGGACTCGGCTGCGAGAACAACCAGATGAGTGCCTTCCGCGAGCTTGTCGGTCCGGTGGACTCCTCCCGCATCCGCTTCATGGAGACTCAGAAAGTAGAGGGTGACGAAATCGGGTACGGCATGGAGCTGCTCCGCGGCATCTTCGAGGCCTGCCGCCATGACGTCAGGGAGGAAGTACCTGTCTCTGAGCTGAAAGTAGGTCTCAAATGCGGTGGTTCAGACGGCCTTTCCGGCATCACCGCCAACCCGCTCCTGGGACTGTTCTCCGATTGGATTGTCTCACAGGGAGGTACTACAGTACTGACCGAAGTGCCCGAGATGTTCGGAGCCGAGACCCTGCTGATGAACAGGTGCTGCGACCGGGCCACATTCGAATCCCTGGTGGCCATGATCAACGACTTCAAGGAATATTTCATACGCAACGGACAGCCCGTGTACGAGAATCCCTCGCCGGGCAACAAGGCCGGAGGCATTTCCACCCTCGAGGAGAAATCCCTGGGATGTACCCAGAAGTCCGGCAGTTCCATCGTAAGGGGCATTCTTAAATATGGTGACAGGCTGAGTCTCAAGGGACTCAATCTGCTGAGCGCTCCCGGCAACGACCTGGTGGCCGCCACTGCCCTGGCCTCTGCAGGGTGCCAGATAGTGCTGTTCACCACCGGACGCGGCACTCCCTTCGGAACCTACGTACCCACGATGAAGGTATCCACCAACACCCCTCTAGCCGAGCGCAAGCCGCTGTGGATAGATTTCAATGCCGGCGTACTCGTGGAAGGTACTTCCCGCGAAGAGCTGCTGCACAAGTTCATCGAATACGTACTTAAAGTCGCATCCGGAGAGCCGGTCAACAATGAGATGTCGGATTTCCGCGAGATAGCCATCTTCAAGTCCGGCGTAACCCTCTGAAAACGCAGTTCCCGCACCGGTTCCTCCCAACGAATTGACTTCGTGGTGCAGACTGTTTTGTAAGGGATTGACAACCAAATTGATGAAAAATTAACTGCACATTTGCCCAGTTACTAACGAGAGCAAATGTGCAGTCTGTTTCTGAACCAACTGAGTATCAGGTGCTCCTAAATCAAAGTGCACCACGAAGTCAATTCGTTGAGCCAAAAGCGCACACCAGTCACCGTGGAAGGGGATGTCCTCTGAAAAGGACGCGCTTCGCGCTTTTCCCTCCCACCGCTTCGCGGCGGGCCCCTCCCTCTAACAGGCCGAGGGTGGCATGCTTTTCAGAGGATATCCCCTTCCGGGGTGAGACTACGATAACGAATCAGTCTCTGTCTAATAGTTTTCGATATTGAGGGGGGTAAGTATGTCCATGTGCATGAAGTTGTCCTTCCGCTCCGGACGCTTATGCTTGATGATGTAGTCAGAAAGGGCCATTACCGCATTATATGACTGGAGGTCAGTGTGTTGGCAGATAAGGGCACTTATCAGCCCGCTGCTCAGCGCACTTATATTTTTTTCGAGATTGTCGAAACCTATCACTACCCGGTCGGGGTCCGGATTCCGGGACAGGTACTCCGAGAGCAGGTGCACGCGGGAGTTGAACATCACTATGTGGTGTATTCCGGGATGGGACTTGAAGAAGGTCTGAAGCTGACGTTCAGTATCCTTGGGTGCCTGGGGGTCGATGAAAAGATTGTGTATCCCGCTTGAGGGATAGTGCTCGGCCATGTAGTCCAGGAAGCCGGACCGGCGGTTGAGAGTTGGATCGGACTGACGCATCTTATCACGTATAATCCTGACTACCAGCACTCCTTTAATCTGCTTAGGAGATGTTCGCAGGGTAAGCAGACGGGCACAGAGATATCCGCTCTTATACATAGGCATGCCGTAATACGCAAAATGTCCGTCATCTTCCAGCTTGGAGTCCACGTACACATAGGGAATACCGCGGAGATTCAGGGCATTTGCCAGTGTGTATGTATCGTTCTTGAAAAATGGAGGCAGCACTACCCCGGAAGGATTGCTTTCCAGAAGCTGCATGCAGGCCTTGCGGAACGACTCCGGACTGTACTGGTCATACAGAAAAATCCTGGTCCGGATATTCATCGACGCGATATTCTCCCCCCCTTTCTCAAATCCCTCACGGACCAGATACCAGTAGTCTTCCTTTACGCTGTCCGGCAGGATACACGCTATCACGTGCTCCTTGCGAGTGGCCAGCATGGAGGCATATACATTGGGTTCATAGCCCAGTTCGTCGATGACCTGACGTATTTTCTCCATGCTCTTCCGGGAGACTCCGCCGCGGTCGTGGAGCACACGGTCCACCGTACCCTTTGACACACCGGCAAGTCTGGCTACATCGGCAATGGTTATTTTTTTATTATTTTCTTCCATTTATATCGTTTTATATTGTTTTTCTAAGGTTCACGCGGGACAAATATACAAATAAAATCGTGTTTTTTTAAAAAAATTTCGTGCACGTGCACGAAAATAAAAATAAATGCCTACTTTTGTAAGCGAAAAACTAATCAGTACTATGGCAAAAGTTGTTACTTTCGGAGAAGTCATGCTCCGTCTCTCTACCCCAGGCTACCTGAGGTTCTCACAGGCAAAACAGTTTGACGCCACATTCGGCGGAGGTGAAGCCAATGTGGCCGTATCCCTGGCCAATTACGGAATAGACGTGCAGTTCGTCACCAGACTGCCCGAGAACGAGATAGCGCAGAGCTGCGTCCGCGACCTGCACTCCTACGGCGTAGGCACCGACTACTGTGTGTACGGCGGCGACCGCCTCGGCATCTACTTCCTGGAGACAGGAGCCGTGGCACGCGGCAGCAAGGTAGTCTATGACAGGGCACACTCCTCCATCTCCGAGATACAGGCCGGAATGATAGACTGGGAGAAAGTGCTTGCAGGAGCCTCCTGGTTCCACTGGACCGGCATCACTCCCGCTATCAGCCAGGGCGCCGCAGACGCCTGCCTGGAGGCAGTAAGGACAGCCAACCGCCTCGGCGTGACCGTCTCATGCGACCTTAACTATCGCAAGAACCTCTGGAAATACGGCAAGAAGGCCTCAGAAGTAATGCCCGCTCTCGTAGAGTGCTGCGACATCATTCTCGGTAATGAGGAAGATGCGGAGAAGGTATTCGGCATCAAGCCCGAAGGTTTCGACGCCGCAGCCACAGAGGGCAAGGTCAATGCAGCCGAGTTCGAGAGCGTATGCACCCAGCTGATGCAGAAATTCCCGCGCGCGAAGAAGGTCATCATCACCCTGCGCGGCTCCATCAACGCCAACCACAACACCTGGGGAGGCGTCCTCTACGACGGTCAGAAACTCTACACCTCTCCCCGCTACGACATCACCCACATCGTGGACCGTGTCGGCGGCGGTGACTCCTTCATGGGAGGTCTGATCTACGGCCTGCTCACCTATACCGGCGACGACCAGAAGGCCCTGAACTTCGCAGTAGCAGCTTCCTGCCTGAAGCATACCATCTTCGGAGACTACAACCAGGTAACTGTCAAGGAGGTCGAGAACCTGATGAAAGGCGACGCCTCCGGACGTGTAAGCAGATAATATAAAGGGAAAAAGACAATGGCAAGATTCAACAAGATACAGACCCTCACGGCCATGACCGGCACCGGCATGGTCCCCGTGTTCTACCACAGCGACATAGAGGTGTGCAAAAAGGTCCTCAAGGCCTGCTATGACGGAGGCGTGAGAGCCTTCGAGTTCACCAACAGGGGCGACTTCGCCCACGAGGTATTCGCCGAACTCATGAAATACAGCACCCGGGAGTGTCCGGACATGGTGCTCGGCGCAGGCACTGTTGTGGATGCAGGCACGGCCTCACTTTATATACAGATGGGCGCCAACTTCATCGTCGGGCCCCTCTTCAACCCCGACGTGGCCAAGGTCTGCAACCGCCGCTGCATCCCCTACTCTCCCGGCTGCGGCTCGGTAACCGAGATAGGCTTCGCCCAGGAGGCAGGCTGCGACCTGATCAAGGTCTTCCCGGCCGGTAATGTAGGCGGCCCGTCATTCGTCAAGAACGTGCTCGCCCCCATGTCCTGGAGCATGCTGATAGTGACAGGTGCTGTGGAGCCGACAAGGGAGAACCTCACAGAGTGGGTCAAGGCCGGAGTGAGCTGCGTCGGCATGGGCTCCAAGCTCTTCCCCAAGGACGCAATAGCCTCCGGCGACTGGAACCGCATCACCACCCTGTGCCGCGATGCCCTCGGATACATCGCCGAGGCACGTACTGCCAAGAAATAACTGAAACTCTAACCTGATACTGTATGAAAGAAGAATCCACAAGCAAGAAACTCATGACCAACTGGAGGTGGTGGATGTGCGTGCTGCTCTTCCTGGCCACGACAGTCAACTACATGGACCGTCAGGTCCTGTCCCTGACCTGGAAGGACTTCATCGCACCCGAGTTCCACTGGACAGACAGTGACTACGGCACCATCACCGGTATATTCTCCATAGTCTACGCGCTCTGCATGCTCTTCGCCGGCAAGTTCGTGGACTTCATGGGCACCAAGAAAGGCTACCTCTGGTCCATCGGAGTATGGTCCGCCGGAGCGTGCCTCCACGCCATCTGCGGCTGGGCCACAGTACACATCGAGGGATTTGAGAACGCCGGCGCGATGACAGCAGTCGAGAACGGCTCGGCAGCCGCCCTGGCCATAGCCTCCACCAGCGTCTGGCTTTTCGTGGCGGCCCGCTGCATCCTGGCCCTCGGCGAGGCCGGCAACTTCCCCGCCGCCATTAAGGTTACCGCCGAGTACTTCCCGAAGAAAGACAGGGCCTTCGCCACCTCGATTTTCAACTCCGGAGCATCCATAGGCGCCCTCGTGGCCCCCGCCACCATTCCCCTCCTCGCCCAGTTCTTCAAGGACCGCGGCGTGGGCGGCGGCTGGGAGATGGCCTTCGTCATCATCGGAGCCCTCGGCTTCATCTGGATGGGCTTCTGGGTATTCATGTACGACAAGCCCGAGAAATCCAGGCACGTCAGCAAAGCCGAGCTGGAATACATCCACCAGGACGATGCCGAAGACGCCAAGGCCGCGGCATCCGCTGCCGTTCCCGAGAAAGACGAACTGAAGATTCCCTTCTGGAAATGCTTCACCTACCGTCAGACCTGGTCCTTCATCGTAGGCAAGTTCTTCACCGACGGAGTGTGGTGGTTCTACCTGTTCTGGGCTCCCGCCTACTTCTCCGACACATACGGATACGCTTCCAGCTCCAGTCAGGCCATTACCCTGATTTTCACCCTCTACGCCATCGTAACCGTGCTTTCCATCTTCGGAGGCTACTTACCTAAACTGTTCGTAGAGAAAAAGGGAATGAACCCCTACAACGGCCGTATGCTGGCCATGCTCATCTTCGCCTTCTTCCCCCTGTTCGCCCTCTTCGCCCAGCCCCTCGGAGGCATCTCCGCATGGTGGCCCGCAGTGATTATCGGACTTGCGGGAGCAGGACACCAGGCATGGTCCGCCAACCTCTTCTCCACCATCGGAGACATGTTCCCCAAGTCGGCCATCGCCACCATCACCGGTATCGGCGGCATGGCGGGCGGTGTGGGCTCCTTCCTGATCAATAAAGGAGCCGGCGCCCTCTTCACCCACTCGGAGGAGCTCGGCGAGGCATTCACCTTCCTGGGATTCAGCGGCAAACCTGCAGGCTACATGATAGTCTTCTGCATCTGCGCCGTAGCCTACCTGATCGCCTGGTCCATCATGAAGGCCCTCGTGCCCAAGTACAAGCCCATTGAAAAATAACGTCTGATCATCATCATATTGTATTAACCGGGCCTGCCGCACTCCTTCAGCGGGAGGCCTTTTTTTAAACCCGGAATCATGCAGATAAAAATACCGCATCCCGTCATTGCCGCAGCAGCCCTGCTGTTGCTTTCCCTCCCTCTCTCCGCTCAGGAATACGGAGTCAGCGGCTTCATGCCGACATTCTACCCTCAGATGAAAGAGGCCCTTACCTGGCCGGAGGCCTGGGGCAACAGCCCGGAGAAGGACTTCGGAGAGTGGAGGACCAGGGCAAGGAGCATTGTCCTGGAATGTATGGAGAATATTCCCCCGGCACCTGCGGCATACGGCATGGAAGTGACCGCCTCAGAGCAGAGGGAGGGATATACTGCCCTGAAAATAGAATTCGCCCTCTCGGCATGGTACCGCGTCCCGGCATATCTGCTGGTTCCGGACGGAGAGGGGCCCTTCCCCGCCGTGCTGGTGCTGCACGACCACGGGGCGCATTTTACTATCGGGAAGGAAAAACTGGTACGTCCCTTCGGAGTGGCTCCGGAGGTGGAGGAGGATGCCCGGCAGTGGGTGGAAAAATGCTATGACGGAGTATTCGTGGGTGACTTCCTGGCTCAGCAGGGCTACGTCGTCCTGGCGGTGGACGCTCTCTACTGGGGAGACAGAGGCAGGCTTGAGGGGGCGGACTACGACGTCCAGCAGGCCCTGGCCTCCAATCTGCTGCAGATGGGCGGCTCCTGGGGCGGAATCATCATGGCCGACGACATGCGCAGCGCGGAGCTGCTGGCGTCGCTGGAATGTGTGGACAGCACGCGCATCGGCTGCCTGGGCTTCTCCATGGGCGCGTACCGCTCGTGGATGCTGGCCGCCCTCAGCGACCGCATAGCCGCCTCTGCCTCTGTCTGCTGGATGAATACGACAGAGTACCTGATGACGATGACCAACAACCAGAACAAGGGCGGCTCGGCCTATTCGATGATTGTACCCGGCCTGCGCCGCTTCATGGACTATCCCCATACGGCCGTACTGGCCTGTCCCCGCCCCGCCCTCTTCTTCAACGGCAGTCGGGACAAGCTCTTTCCCGTCGAGGGTGTGGAGGACGCCTACGGCATCCTGCAGAAAGCCTGGAGGGACAATGATGCGGAAGAGCGGCTGGTCACCCGGATATGGGACGAGAAGCACTTCTTCAACCGGCAGATGCAGGAGGAGGTTCTGGAGTTTTTCCGCCGCTGGCTTTGATGACGGCAGTGGCAGCGGCTACGGCCAGCTGGTCGCAGCGGTTGTTCATGGGGTTGTCGGCATGGCCCTTGACCCAGACGAAACGGACCCGGTGCCGGCGGTAGACGGCCAGGAAGCGGATCCAGAGATCGGCATTGAGCCGCTTTTCGAAATTCTTGCGCTCCCAGCCGAAGACCCAGCCCTTATTGACCGAGTCAACCACATATTTGGAGTCGCTGTAGAGGATGATTTCCGCATCGGGACGCTTGACCGCCTCGAGTCCGACGATGACGGCAGTGAGTTCCATACGGTTGTTGGTAGTCTCGGGGAAGCCGGCAGAAAGTTCCTTGTAATGCTCCCCGCAGCGCAGGATGACACCGTAACCGCCCGGCCCGGGATTGCCCCGGGACGAGCCGTCGGTGAAAATCTCTATAGGCAGCAGTTTCCGCTCAGCGCACATCGCTCACAACACTACACCGGTCCCTTGACTCCGCCCTTGGAGCCGCCCTCAGGTGCTGACGGCGCTTTCAGGACATTCTCCCGCATCTGCTCGTAATTCCAGCGGTTGCGCACTATGTCGATGGCCTCGTAGATGGCCGACTTCATGGGCATGGGATTGGCCGCGTTCTTACCGGCCAGCTCGTATGCGGTTCCGTGGTCCGGAGCGGTGCGCACCACCGGCAGACCGGCGGTGAAGTTGACTCCGGTATCGAAGGCCAGGGCCTTGAAGGGGATGAGTCCCTGGTCGTGGTACATGGCCAGGACAGCATCAAAGTTGTACTGCTGGTGGGTGCTGAAGAATCCGTCCGGAGAGTAGGGTCCGAATGCCAGGATGTTCTCGCGGTCAGCGGCCTCGATGGCAGGGCTGATGACGTCTATCTCTGCGCGTCCGAGCAGGCCGCCGTCTCCGGAATGAGGATTGAGTCCGAGCACGGCTATCTTGGGCCGCACGATACCGAAATCCTTCCGCAGTGACTGGTCCATGACGCGGATCTTACCGAGAATCTTCTCCACCGACAGGGCTCCGGGCACCGAGGACAGAGGCAGGTGGTTGGTCACCACTCCCACCCTCATCTTGCCGGACACCATGAACATCATGCCGTCACTTCCTCCGCTCTGCTCGGTCAGATACTCGGTATGACCGATGAATCCGGGCAGGTGCAGGGCCACGTCCTTCTTGTTCAGAGGTGCCGTTACCAGAGCATCCAGGTCTCCGGCCACCAGGTCCTTGACCGCCGTCTGCAGGGAGACCAGCGAGGCCTCGGCCCCCTCGGGCGAGGGCTGTCCGGGATCGATGCGGAAATTGTCCGGCACGCAGTTGATGATATTGACCCGCTTGGGATGAAAGTCCCTGGCGGTATTGATGATGTTGGTATTGAGATTCTCCACTTCGGAGAGCTGCTTCTTGTAGAAGCCGAATGCCCTCGAGGAGCCATAGACGATCGGGATGCAGAGATCCAGGAGGCGTGCATCTGTCAGAGACTTGATAATCACCTCATAGCCTATTCCATTCGTATCACCCTGGGTGATTCCTACTATAATTTTCCTATTCATGGCTATAAATTTTGTGGTCCGCCTTAGTGACGGGCGTGCAAATTTAATCACTTTTTCGCTACCTTTGTCAGTATGTCCAATATTCTTGACAGAGATATCAAGTACCTCCCCGGCATCGGAGAGAAGCGGGCCGCCCTCCTGGACAAGGAGCTCGGCATCCGCACTTTCCGGGACATGCTCTACACCTTCCCCTACCGCTATATTGACCGCAGCCGGGTCTACTCCATCTCGGAGATAGACTCGTCAATGGCCTATATCCAGCTCAGGGGCAGGATAATACGGACATCCACGGCCGGTACGGGCAAGGGCGCCCGCCTGATAGCCACCCTCCGGGACGACAGCGGCACCATCGACCTGGTATTCTTCAAGGGGGTAAAATGGATCCAGGACAAACTCTCCCCCAACCGCGAGTACATCGTCTTCGGCAAGCCCTCCCTCTTCAACGGCGGCTGGAACATGGTCCATCCGGAACTCGACCCGGTCGGCGAGAGCGGAGCCTCCTCCTGGCCCTCCACCCTCATCGGCATATACTCCAGCACCGACAAGCTCCGAAACAACGGCATCTCCATCAAGGTATTCGCCCGCTTCCAGCAGACCCTCCAGCAGAAGATTGCAGGGACCGTCCAGGAGACCCTTCCCCAGGAAGTCCTCTCCTCCCAGAAACTGCCTTCCCTGGCATTTGCCCTGGCCAACATTCATTTCCCCAAGGATATGCGGAGCCTCGAGGCTGCCCGCTACCGTCTCAAGTTCGAGGAACTCTTCTTCCTCCAGCTCTCCCTCCTCCGGCAGAAGAATGTGAGGATGAGCGGAGCCTCCGGAATCCTCTTCCACAAGGTGGGAGAGGCGTTCAATTACTGCTACAGCCGGCTGCCCTACGAGCTTACAGGGGCGCAGAAACGGGTAATCAAGGAGATACGGCGGGACACCGTCTCCGGAAAGCAGATGAACCGCCTCCTGCAGGGGGATGTGGGCAGCGGCAAGACGATGGTAGCCCTGCTGACGGCCCTTATAGCAGTGGACAACGGATACCAGGCCTGCGTGATGGCTCCTACGGAAGTGCTTGCAGTACAGCATTTCCGCAATTTCGAACGTTCGCTTGCAGGCTCGGAGGTCCGGGTGGCCCTGCTGACCGGCAGCACAAAGGCAAAAGAGCGCAGGGAAATAGACGAGGGGCTGCGCAGCGGAGAGATAGACATCCTCATCGGCACCCACGCGGTCATAGAGGACAATGTGGTCTTCTCCCATCTGGGATTCGTGGTCATCGACGAACAGCACCGCTTCGGGGTGGACCAGCGGGCCAGGCTGAGGCTCAAGGCATCCGAGCCGCCCCACATCCTGGTGATGACGGCCACGCCCATCCCGCGGACCCTGGCCATGACCCTCTACGGCGACCTGGACGTGTCCGTAATCGACGAGCTGCCTCCTGGCCGCAAGCCGGTGCAGACCATACACGTGACGGAGGGGCAGAGGTTCAAGATGTACGATTTTATCAAGAGCGAGATACGCAAGGGACGGCAGGCCTTCATCGTCTACCCCCTGATCAAGGAATCCGAGAAACTCGATTATCAGAACCTGGAACAGGGGTACAACACCGTAGTAGACTACTTCAAGGCTCCGGAATTCGTCACCGCAGTGGTACACGGCCAGCAGAAGAACGAGGACAAGGCCTTCGACATGAAACTCTTCGCAGACGGCAAGGCGGACATCCTCGTGGCCACCTCTGTCATTGAGGTCGGAGTGGACGTGCCGAATGCTTCGGTGATGGTCATCGAAAGCGCCGAGAGATTCGGGCTGTCCCAGCTGCACCAGCTGAGAGGCCGGGTAGGACGCGGAGCAGAGAAGTCATACTGCCTGCTGATGACCGGCTACAAGCTCAGCGAAGACTCCCGGAAACGGATAGAGCTCATGTGCTCCACCAACGACGGCTTCGAACTCGCCGAAGCCGACCTCCGCATGCGCGGTCCCGGAGACATGGAAGGTACGCGACAAAGCGGCCTGGCCTTCGACCTGCGCATAGCCGACCTGGGCAAGGACTCCCCCATCCTCAATCAGGCCAGGGCAGCCGCCTCCGATATTCTCGCGGACGATCCCCTGCTCGGAAAGCCTTCCTCCGCCCTGCTGCGCTCAGGACTGGACCGGCTGCGCCAGACTTCCGGAGAGATCATAGACTATTCCACCATAAGTTGAATTTATAACCGAATTTTGTAATATGAAAATCAGAACCATCGCCCTCGTGGCACACGACAACCGCAAGCGGGACCTCATCGAGTGGGTCCGTTTCAACCGCGGCACCCTGGAAAAATACCGTCTCATCTGCACCGGTACCACCGGCCGTCTCGTACAGGAAGCCCTGGAAGCCGATGACCCGGCAGATAAAAACCTGGACATCACCAGACTGAAATCCGGTCCGCTCGGAGGCGACCAGCAGCTCGGAGCCCTCATCGCAGAGGGGGAGATAGACATGATAGTATTCTTCTGGGACCCCATGCAGCAGCAGCCCCACGACGTGGATGTCAAGGCCCTGCTCCGCATATCCAACCTCTACAACATCCCCACGGCCTGCAACCGCAGCACCGCCGATTTCCTCATATCCTCCCCTCTTTTCAACGAGGACTACGACCGGATAGTCACCGACTACTCCGGTTATCTCAACAGAGAGCTTAAAGAAGCTACAGTCCAGAATATCTGAAATCAGAAATACACATTATGGATACACCTGAGACAAAAGAAAACCGGGCCATCTCCGGGCAAGAGGATATTTCCGGCAACGATATCGGGAAATGGACTGTCCTCGAGAGCGAATACCTCATCCGCCGCCCCTGGCTCACGGCCCGCCGCGACAAAGTGCGGCTTCCCAACGGGGTAATCAATCCGGAATACTACGTTCTCGAATACCCTGACTGGATCAACATCATCGCCATCACCGTGGACGGACGCATGGTCTTCGAGCGGCAGTACCGCCACGGCAGGGGCGAGGTAGGCTACGAGATCCCTGCAGGAGTCTGTGAGCCGGGCGAGACACCGGAACAGGCTGCCCGCCGCGAGCTTCTGGAGGAGACCGGTTTCGGAGGAGGCTCCTGGCGTCTCAACATGGTGGCTGCCCCCAACCCCAGCACCAGTACCAACCTCTGCTACAGCTTCATTGCCACCGGAGTCCACAAAATAGGAGACCAGCGGCTGGAGGCGACTGAAGACATCGCCGTGCACCTCCTCTACGAGGATGAGGTACTGCACCTCATGCGCGAGGGAAAGATCATCCAGGCCCCGATGCTCTGCTCCCTATGGAAATATTTCGCCGAAAAGACAACCCTATAAACCTTCCGATTATGAAAGACATAGACTATGACAGCTTGAGCTTCAAGCAACTGTTCAAATACGCCGAAAAAGGCGACGAATGGGCACAATATCTGGTAGGACTGGAATACGCCTTCCCCGAAAATGAAGAAGACACGGATGATGAGGAGGCTGTCAGATGGTTCCGCAAAGCTGCGGACGCAGGTGTACCCGAGGCCTGCTTCAGGATGGCCGAGAGGATGTTCACCGGCAGCGGTACCGAACAGGATCCGGAGGCGGCATACGACCTGGCCCTGAAAGTTGCCGAAGAGGCCGACCTGCCTGAGGCGTGGGCACTCCTGGGCTTTATGTACGGAGCGGGCGTTCCCGTAGAGGAGGATATGGACAAATGCAGGGAGCTGCTGGAGAAAGGAGCCTCCATGGGGTCCGAATATGCTCAGTCGCTGCTGGATGAGCTCGACAACGGAACTCTTTTCGGGGATGAAGAAGATGATGACGATGATTATGATGAGGATGAAGATGAAGACGAAGACGAAGATGATGAGGATGATGAGGACGATGATGACGATGATGATGACGAAGTAGAGTTTGGAGAGGGAGACGAGGACGACGGGGAGGAAGAAGAGGATACTGTATATGACGGTACGGACGGTTTTCCGAAAAACGATTACATTATCGACGCGGACAGGGTCCCCGCCGAAGCCCGCCGTGGCAACATCCACGCCATCAAGACACTGGCCTGGGGCTACTACAAAGGAGTCTACGGCCTGCCTGAAAACAGGAAAGAAGGCTGGAAATGGTACGAACGCGGGGCAGATAAGAATGACCTCTGGTGCCTCCGCGAGCTGGGCGTCCTGTACACTATTGAGGATAAAGGCCGTAAGGCACTTAAAATCTTCGAGCAGGGCATAAAGCTGGGCAGCGGGGACTGCTGCGAGAAAGCCGGAGACCTGTATTTCTATGGAAAAGCCGGCATCTCCAAGGACTACCACAAAGCCGGCGACTATTACTGGAAAGGTCACAGCATCGGTCATGCAGGGTGCATCGCTTCCCTGGCAGCCATGGCCTTCTATGGCAACGGAGCGGAGATAAATCTGGAGCATGCCAAATTCCTTTATCGTGATGCAGCAGAGAAAGGTCTGAAATGGGCATGGAAGATGGCCGGTCTCTCAGCCGAGCGCCAGAGACATTTCGATGAGGCCCGCCAGATCTACCTCGAGGGCATTCGGCACGGCAGTTGGATCTGCGCCTGCAATCTGGGACAACTCTACTACGCCGGCCGCTTCGGAGAGCAGAATATGGAACTGTGCGCCGAATACTACCGCGAGGCCATTGAGAACGGGGAACCGCAGGGATATGCCTGCCTCGGAGAAGTTTTCTACGACATGGGGGAATATGACCAGGCCCGCAGCCTGTTCGAGGAAGGCGACGGTGAGGGCAATCCGGACTGCCTCGCCTGGCTGGGACGCCTAGATATAGAACGCGGCCAGGCAGGCAAGGGGGTACAGACCCTTCGCAGCGCCCTCGACAAGGGCTCTTCTTTGGCAGGACTCTTCCTGGGCGACTACTACTATGACCAGAAAAGTTACTCCACAGCCCTGCAGTACTATCACAAGGCGGCCAACCGCAACGTCGGCCCCGCCCTGCTCAAGCTCGGCCGCATGTACTTCGACGGCAAAGGTACCCCGAAAAAATACACCTCAGCCCGCATTTACCTCGAACGCGCCTTGGAATTCGGCCAGGACCAGGCCGAAGCCGCAATCCGCGTCCTCAAGCACTACCGCTACTGACCCGCAGGAAGTACCTCGACCAAGCGAAACCACTACCAACGCCATCGGACATTAGCTTTGCTGACCCGCCTGGAACGCCACAACTTAAAGCCTCGGCGACCGACGAGTTGACGACTGTTCTCAACTAATTGACCTCGGTGTGCAGTACTAAATAAAGTAACCTGACAGTCAGCACCTTGCGAAACGCACTGCACATTTGCCCACTTCCAGAACAGGGCAAATGTGCAGTCAATTTTTCAACGGATTGATTTTCAACTCGTTCAAACCCGCAGTGCACACCGAAGTCAATTCGTTGCATTCTCACCGGCATCAAACTCCGCTACCTGACAGGACAGAATGTCACGGCATGACTACCGTCACCGTTTTCCCTTCGAGCATTTCGGAGCCGTCCAGACCGACATAAGTCCTCTGGCGCGGTTTATGATTTTTCCACCAGAATTCATGCTTGAAAATGAGAACATTCTCACTGCCGCTTCCCCAGTCCATAACAGCGAAGATACGGAAATACGTCTGAAATTGCAATTACGGTAAATTTATTTTCGGGCAGGGCTTGCGTACATTCTATTTCTGCATAAATTCGCGTATGGAAAATTACTGGCATATCTGTACTGAGGGGCTCGTGAAGAAAGTGATTTTCAAGAGCAGGGAAGACTATATCGTAGGAATGAACGCCATTCCGGTGTGCGCACAGAGGTTCAACGTGACTGTCCTGGCATTCTGTCTGATGGACAACCACGTCCATTTCATAGTGCAGGGCGCCGAAGCAAACTGCAGAAAGTTCATAATCAACTATAAGAGAAAACTCGGGAAACTGGCTGGCATCAGAGGTGCGGATGTATGCATGAAACTGATCGAGGATACAGAGTACCTGAAGAGAGCGATAGGCTATGTGCTCCGAAACCCTCTGTCGGCCGGACTTAAAATCCTGCCCATCCATTACGAATGGAGTTCGGCATCACTTTACTTCCGGAGTCCGGCTCAGACTGACTTCCGGAACCTAAGGACGGTGGGGGCCCTGTCCTACCGGGAGAAACGCAATCTGCTGCATTCCCAGACCAATGAGTTGGACACATATACGATAACTCCCGAAGGTATGATAAACCCGGAATCCTACGTAGCAGTCCAGGCCGTCGAAGAGCTGTTCTATTCACCAGCCCGGCTGATGTACTTCATCTCCAGCAAAGAGAATATGGAGGTGGAGATCCGTTCCGGCATTCTCCACAAAGCCCGCTACACTGATGACGAACTGATAATATCCATAGGCAACATCTGTCAGGAGGTATTCCGTTGCGAATCCCCGGATAAGCTCAGCATCGAGGACCGCTACCGTCTGGCTGACCTCGTCCGCAAACGCTACGGCACTCCATTCAAGCAGATTGCCCGCCTGACAGGAACTGACCCGGAAATTCTGCGCCGCGCCCGCTGACGGCTGTTATCAACGAATAGACTTCGGTGTGCAGTGTGAAAAAATACAGTCTGATAGTCAAGGCTTTACAAGATGGTCTGCACATTTGCCTTATTCCTAAAGTGGGCAAATGTGCAGTCATATTTACTAAGCATTGATTTTCAAGCCATCCTGAATCGCAGCGCACACCGAAGTCAATTCGTTACAATTTCACTGGAGCTTAGTTCCCGATCTGACGGGGCGAAACAGGACAGAAGTGACGTATGTCAGACGCATCAAACGTCGAAAACCTGGGCATACGCTGCTGCTTTCCTATCCAGGGACAGCGGATAAGCCCGCGAGGAGGAGGGCATGCGGTAAAATGTCACGGTGCGGGACGATACTCCGGACGCGGAAGATGCAGTGGAGTCTGAAGATGTGAAAGTAACTGAAGGTGCGGAAATGGTAAATGGAACGGAGCCGCCGACGGAGGGCACCGGTACATCCAGGATGGAAGATATCTGCTCCGCGGACTTACCGCCGGTGGAGACTACGGCGCGGCAGGAGGGCATCCGGACCAGAAGAGCCGGGATGTCGGTGGGTTCTATGATTTTCAGGAAGTTGTCGGAGGCGTTGCCGCGCAGGCGCTTGACCATGTAGGCAGCATCGTACAGGGCAATGCCCTCACGGCGGCAGAACTCCACCACCCTCTCATAGTCGAAGCGTTTCTGCCCCGGCATCACAAAGTGTCCGGCATCTCCATAGAAAAGCAGTCCCATGATCCGCCACATATCGTTCTGGAAATTCGGGTAGAAGAACTCCATCGACCAGCGGGCGCGCGGAGGTGGGAAAGATCCCAGCAGCAGGACCCTGGCTCCGTCAGGGACAAAAGGCTCCAGCGGATGTACCTGGAAAAGAGCGAACTCCCGCCGCATCAGCTCCTGGTCGCGCAGCTTCTCCCGCAGTTCAGCCAGCCGCAGCGCATTCGGAGAGTCGGAGAACTGCAGGCGCATGTATCCGCCCTCCCCGTATTTTTCCAGAAGATGCCCGTAACTCTTCTGAAAGATTTCCTCGTCAGTCAGCTCAGGATAATTGGCCCGGGCATAGAGTATTGCCCTGGAGAACACCGTATCGAAGTCTATGAGTTTGTCCGCCTCGGCGACTATCCGGCCATAGATGGAACGCGGCCAGGACTTGTTGGACGAACGGTGGTCCTCCACGGCCTCGCGCATGAGCCGGATCTGCTCTTCGCTGAACCATTGACGCAGGACCGTATCGGCCTCAAGCATACGTCCGGAGGCCAGATGGTGGAACTCGCGTCCCTCACAGACACCGATATCATGATAGGCCGCTATGGTATATATCATGTCGGGATTCAGGGGTAACCCGTCAGGACCGCGTTCTCCTTTCTCCACAAGTCTCCCGTATAGTTCCATGCTCTGGCTGATGACCGAGAGAATATGACTGCGTGAGTGCGCCTTGTCGTACGCATCGTAGCGCGGCAGCACACACTCCCGCACGTATGTCTGCAGCCTGCCGCAGACTTCCGGATATTGCCTGAGCTTGCCTGACATGATACTCTAGCGGTGCCGGTGCCGCCCGGCGGGGAACTGGAAGTTATTGAGGTCCACAGTAAGCTGAATGAGCTGCTGCCAGCCCCAGCCGTAGCCGTCGTAATGATGGACTGAGGCCACCCTGAGATTCAGGAAATCCCGGAAACTGTACTGATACGATATCTCCAGGCGGTCATACACTCCCGAATCCGTACTGTAGAAAAGGCTCCCGGTATACAGGGCCGCCCCGTACATGACCCCGTCGTTTCCGGTGCTGTAATAGTAGGGCATCAGGCTGCCGCCGGCATAGACTGTATTCTGCACCCTGAAGCCGTAGGCCCCGAAACTGACCTCGGCCTGGAATCCGCCCGGAGTGACGTAGCCGGCTCCGCGTATCCTGTCATTCTGGAAGGTCTGTATCCAGCCGGCCCTCAGCGTGAGGTCCAGCCTGCCGGGCAGGAATGGGGTCAGGTCCGACACCACGTGAGGATACACCCAGACATTGTCCACTACCCCCCTGACAGTCGATGAACCGGCATAGTGCAGCATCTTGAAGGTATAGGCCGCACTGAGCCAGGGGGCACCTGCCCGGCCGTAGGAATACACCTCGAAGCGCTCGCGGGTATCCTTGTCCTGACATCCCACCCAGTCAGCCACCGCCTCTATTCCCCACCACTGCCGGGTGTAACTGACCATGACGCCGCCTATATTGGTGTCAAAGAAGTAGCGGTCATCGAAGAATGCCGCCGGATAATGGCCCGAAAGCCTGTTGCGGGGAAAGGCCCCTGCATTGGCCTTGAAAAACTCTCCGTCATACTGATAGTACAGGAGAGCTTCCAAGGTCAGTTCAGGTGCCGTTCTGCCGAAATATTTGGCCGCGTCCACGCCGGCGTACAGGGCGTGTCCCTCCCCGAAGCCCAGTCCGACCTTGGGAGAAAGCACGGCCCCGAAGATGGTACCGGACGGTTCCGTATCTATGGAAGCGTACTCCCTGTTGTCGAATCCGAACTTGAAATCCACGTCCCACAGCAGCTGCTGGGCAAGCAGCGGACGGCTGCAGAAGCCAAGGGACAGGAGGAGGACGACGGCAAATATTCCTTTACGCATAAACCGTTATTTATTGTCTATGATGTTCTCGTAGAAAAACTCGAATACCTTGCGGGTCACATAGTCGTCGCCCAGGTTGTGAGTATAGCCCGGGAGGTATAGCTGCTCGAAGTCCTTGTCGGCCTTGATCAGTGCCTTCACCACCTGGAGGGTCGAGGCGGGATCCACGTTGTCGTCTATCTCGCCGTTGATCAGCAGCAGGTCACCCTGAAGCCTCCAGGCATTGTCCACATTGGAGTTCTCGGAGTACCAGGGTCCGATGGGATATCCCATCCACTGCTCGTTCCACCATATCTTGTCCATACGGTTGTCGTGGCAGCCGCAGAGGGCCACGCCGACCTTGTAGAACTCGGGATAGAACAGCAGGGCCGCGAGGGTGCTCTGACCGCCGGCCGAATAGCCGTACACTCCGACGTTGGAGATGTCCATGTGCCTGTACTTCTTAGCGGCGGCCTGCATCCAGAGAATACGGTCAGGATAGCCGGAGTCGCGGAGATTGCGCCATGACACGTCCTGGAAGGACTTGCTGCGGTTGTCGGTGCCCATACCGTCGATGGTCACTACGATGAAGCCCATCTCCACGAGCTTCGAGAATCTCAGATAGGCGTAGAAATCCTTGAGCACGAAGGAGTCGTGGGGCCCGGCGTAGATGTACTCCACTACGGGGTATTTCTTCTTGGGATTGAAGTTGGAGGGACGGAAGATAGTACCCCAGATATCGGTCTCGCCGTCGCGTCCCTTGGCCACGAACACCTCGGGCATGGTCCAGCCGGTGGCCAGGAGGGCGGATATGTCGGCCTTCTGCAGTTCCATCAGGGTATTGCCCTCGATATCGCGGAGCAATGATACCGGAGCCATGTCAGGCTTGGAATACACATCGGTGAAGAGGGTGCGGTCAGCATTGAATGTAACGATATGGTTGGCCGCCTCGGGAGTAAGGTCGGTAATCTCCAGCGAGCCGAGGTCCAGCCTCAACAGATGCTTGTTGTAGGGGTCCTCTCCGGCAGGAGTACCGCCCTTCTCGTCTATGGCGTTCATGCCGTTGGCAGCGAAGAGCACATAGCCATCCTCCTCGTTCACGTCGTAGATCTCGCGGACATTCCATTCTCCGGGAGTAAGCAGGGTCATCCCGCCTGTAGTGCCGTTGATACGGTACAGATGCCTCCAGTCGTCGCGCTCGGAGATCCAAAGGATGTCGCCGCAGTCCATGTAGTAGCGGTAGAGGTCGTTATAATAGACGAAGGTATTGGTCTTCTCCTCGGCCAGGTTGCGGCAGGAGCCGTCAGCGGCGTCCACTGCCACGAGCTGATAGAGCTGGTGGCCGCGCTGGTTGTACTCGAAGGTAAAATACTTGGAATCTCCGCTCCACTGGCCGAAGCTCAGATAGTACTGGTTGGCGTAGGGAGCCGTGTCGATGGTCACCTTCTCTCCGGAAGCCAAGTCGAAGAGAGCTGGTGCGGCCTGGGGCAGGCGGTCACCGGGCTTGGCGTAGTCCAGCCAGCGGAGCTTGGGCTGAATCTGGTCCTCGGGAGCGGACTCACGGAGGGGTATCTGCCTCTCCTTGACGTACTCTCTCTGGATGGAGGCCACTTTCTTCGAGTCAGGGGACCAATAGAGCTCGGCATAGTAGTTCTGCTCCGTGCCATCAAAGCTCAGCTGACGCTCGTTTCCGCGGGCAGGGGCTCCGGAGGGCGTGTAGGAGGCCTCAGGCGCTGAGAGTTCCTTGACCCACACGTTGTTGTCCCTGAGGAATGCGATGTAACGGCCGTCGGGGGATGTCACCGAGTCGGGACGCTCCCACCAGTTGCGGCGCTCCCTGGCAGGAATCTTCGCAAGGTATTCCTCATAATCCGCGGAAGTAATCTCAGTCTTGGACTTATCGGAGGCACTGACCAGGAAATAATGCAGGCCGTCAGCCTCGCGGGTCTGATAAACAAACTCCTGGGAACCGGTCCACTGAGGAGTCACGGCCCCGTCATAAACGAGTCTGTTCATATTGGGAAGAGAATCCAGCTCTGCATACTTCTCGCGGAATCCGTCCGGAGAAGCAGAGGTAAGAGCCATTGACACAAAAAGAATAGAAAGTAACTGCATATCTGGTAAAATTTAAGGAAGTATTTCCGCTTCAAGCAATATCCACACGGTAAAATCACCGGTCGTCCGGTTCTTGAATACCCTTCGGTCAATCTCCGTCACGTCAAACACCGGAGTGTTCACGGTCTCTACCGTCCTGATACCGTCCGGAGTTGTCTCTGTAAGAGTATCCGCCGGAGCGGCCTTGGCTGCCAGCACTGTCATGGCGTTGATACGGGCTATCTCAGTGGCCATCTGCACGTCCGGAGAAGTTCCGGTGCCTTCGGCCCGGACCATGTTCTCCTTCAGTACCGGCAGTTCCTCCTCCACAAAAGGGGACTTGCTGCCGTCCAGCTGCCGGTTGCCGGCGCAGGATGCCGCCAGCACCAGAATGATGGCCGGAAGGAGCAGCGTTTTGGGTTTTATTGTTCTCATTATCGACTATTTTTCCATGTTTTCCGGTATGATGCATGTATCCTCCTCCCCTGCTTCCTCTATCAGTGCTGAGTGGAAGGAGCCTTTGACCTGTATACCCTTCTTCTCCAGCCTGCGGGCCGTAACCACCACTGAATTTCTCGGTCCGGAAAGGGCCTTCCGGGCATCTTCGAACTTTGCCGCTGCCTTAGTTATCACCCCTCCCACCTCATTGAAGGTATTGGCGAAGCGTGTCACCCTCTCCAGGAGTTCTCCTGCCAGGGACATCACTTCCTCGGTATTTTTCTGCTGCCGCACGCGGACCCAGGTATTCTCGATGATCTTAAGCATGGCGAAGAGGTTCGACTCACCGGCAATGATAATTCCGCGGTCGAAGGCCTCGTGCCACTTCTCCCGGAAGTTCTGATAGTAGAGCTGGAAGGCGCCCTCATTGGGCACGAACATCACCACGTAGTCCAGGGAATCCCGGCCTGTGGAGCGGATGTACCGGCTGTAGCTTTTGGCCGACAATTCCCTGACATGGGCGTCAACGCTCTTGCTGTGTGCAGCCAGGGCTATGCCGCGCTCTGTCTCGTCAGCGGCATTGACGTATGCGATATATCCTTCCAGAGACACCTTGGAGTCGATTACCACCGCCTTGTTCTCCGGCAGGTAGAGCACCACATCGGGGATGAGTCTCCGCCCGCCGTCATCGGATAGTACCGCATTGCCGTCCACATCCTTTATCGTCTCCTGCTTGACATAATCCTCGCCCTCCCGCAGGCCCATGCCCTCCAGGAGATTGAGAAGGACCACCTCGCCCCAGTTGCCCACGGCCTTGTTGTTGGAACGGAGGGCTGTGGCCAGATTGTCCGCCTGCCTGCCCACCGCCGCCGTCTGCTCCATCATGGAGCGGATCTGCTGCTCGAGGGTGGCGGTGTTCTTCAGGGATTTCTCCCTGGAGTCCTCCACGGCACGGCGGAACTCCTCCATCTTCTTGCCCAGAGGGTCGAGAATATTCTTGATCTGCTCTGAATTGGCGGCCGAAAGGTCTCCGGATTTCTCCTTTAGAATCGACGAGGCTGACTCCTTGAATGTCAGCACCATCTTCTGGAGCTTCTCGTCGTACTCGCGGCGCATGGCCTCTGCCTCCGCCTTGCGGGACTCCTTCTGCTCTTCCAGGCTCTTCTCCAGCATTTCAGCCCTTGCCTGAGCCACTTTCAGGTCTGCCCCGGCGACATTCAGCTGTTCCTGGAGAGTCTGACACTCCTTCCTGGCCTGAGCTGCTTCCTTGCTGCGGGCAGAAGCCTGGATTATCCAGGCCCCCGCCGCTCCTATTAACAGTCCTATGACCGCTGACAGAACCCAGAGCATACCTTCGCTATTGGCTTAGAAACTGCTCTTGAGCCCGGTGGCGCGGTTGAATACCGGCAGCTCCGGTGTAGAGTCCTTGTCCTTGATGTAGTAGCCGTTGCGCTCGAACTGCACGGCGATGCCCGAAGCGTCCTCCAGCAGGCCGGGCTCGGCGAGAGCGTCCACCTCCTTGAGGGAGTCGGGATTCAGATAGGCCTTGTAGTCCTTGCCCTCGGGGATGCCGCTCATGTCGGCCTCGGTGAAGAGCCGGTCGTAGAGTCTCAGGCGGACCTTCTCGCACTGGGTGGCGTTGACCCAGTGGATGGTGCCCTTGACGGAACGCCAGGTGCCGCTGCCGGGTTTGGTAGTCGGATCGTAGGTGCAGCGGATCTCGGTGATATTGCCCTCGGCGTCCTTGACCACCTCCTCGCACTTGACGATGTAGGAGTATTTCAGGCGCACCTCTCCGCCAGGACGCAGACGGAAGAACTTCTTGGGAGGCTCTTCCATGAAGTCGGCCCGCTCGATGTAAAGCTCGCGGCCGAAGAGGATGGTCCTCTGTCCTGCCTCAGGGTCCTCGGGATTCTTAGGTGCGGTGCAGTATTCGGTACGGCCGGTCTCGACCTCGGTGGCCGCGCTGCACTCGCCGTCGTTCCAGTTGGTAATGACCAGCTTGACGGGGTCGGTGACAACCATATAGCGGTTGGAGCGCTTGTTCAGGTCCTCACGCAGGCACCACTCCAGGAGCGAAAGGTCGATGAGGTTGTCCCTCTTGGCCACTCCCACCTTCTCGGCAAAGTTGCGGATGCTCTCGGGCGTGTAGCCGCGGCGGCGGATACCGCAGATGGTCGGCATGCGGGGGTCATCCCAGCCGCTGACAAAGCCGTTGCGCACCAGTTCCAGGAGCTTGCGCTTGCTCATGACGGTGTAGGTGAGGTTCAGGCGGGCAAACTCGTACTGATGCGAGGGGAAGATGCCCAGCTGCTCGATGAACCAGTCGTAGAGCGGACGGTGTACGTCGAACTCCAGGGTGCATATCGAGTGGGTGATGTGCTCTATCGAGTCACACTGGCCGTGGGCGTAGTCGTACATCGGGTAGATGCACCATTTGTCCCCGGTGCGGTGGTGCGAGGCATGGATGATGCGGTACATCAGAGGGTCTCGGAACATCATGTTCGGATGGGCCATGTCTATCTTGGCCCTGAGTACCTTGGAGCCGTCGGGAAACTCCCCGTTCTTCATCCGCTCGAACAGGTCCAGGTTCTCCTCCACGCTGCGGTTCCTCCAGGGACTGTCCACACCGGGCTGCTGTACGGTGCCGCGATTGGCGCGTATCTCCTCCTGAGTCTGGTCGTCCACGTAAGCCAGGCCCTTCTTGATTAGCACCACTGCCCAGTCATAGAGCTGCTGGAAATAGTCGGAGGCGTAGTACTCCCCCGCCCAGTTGAAGCCCAGCCACTTGATGTCCTCCTTGATGGAGTCCACGTACTCGGTGTCCTCCTTCACGGGGTTGGTGTCGTCGAAGCGGAGATTGGTACGTCCGCCGTACTTGCGGGCCAGGCCGAAATTGAGGCAGATGCTCTTGGCATGGCCGATATGCAGATAACCGTTCGGCTCCGGCGGGAACCGGGTCATCACCGACTCCACCCTGCCGCTCGCCAGGTCATTCTCAATAATCTCTTCGAGGAAATTTTTCTGCACGGCTGTTTCCGCCGCGCTCTGCTGCTGTCTGTTTACGTCTTCCATCGGACTTAAATTTTTACCAAGCGACAAAGATACAAAAAGCCCCGGATATTCGCGACATCCGGGGCTATAAATTCTTATAGTGGAAAAACTATCTTACGGGGTCAGCAGGCACTCCGGGCAGGGGTTTCCAGTTCTGGAGCTCCTGGAGGAGAACTTCGACGGCCTTGTTGAGCTGGGCGTCGTTGCCGAGATAGTCCTCGAAGGGATTGAGGTCGCACTCGATGTCGGGATCCACGCCGTGGTTCTCGATGATCCAGTCACCTTCGGTGGAGTACGAGGTGAAGAACGGGGTGCGGACATCCTGGCCGTCGAGATAGGGTCTCGAGCCGGAGATGCCGACGATACCGCCCCAGGTCCTCATACCGATGAGCTTGCCGATGCCGAGCTCGCGGAATCCGTAGGGGAAGAGGTCACCGTCCGAAGAGGAATACTTGTCGATCAGGCAGACCTTCGGACCGTAGTGGGTGGACTCGGGGATGGTACCGGGACGCTCACTGCCGTTTCGGGACATGTTCATGCGGTATACCTCGCGCTGCAGACGCTCAAGAATCATCGGGGAAACGTTTCCGCCGCCGTTCATACGGTCGTCGATGATCAGGGCCTCCTTGTCCAGCTGGGAGTAGAACAGGCGGGTGAACTCATCCAGTCCGGCCACGCTCATATCGGGGATGTGGATGTAGCCCACACGGCCTCCGGAGAGCTCCTCGACCTTGCGGATATTGTTCTGTACCCAGTCATAGTAGGCCAGCTGGGTCTCGTCTGAGATGGGATCCACGTAGATGGTGCGGGCACCGTTCTCAGATGCAGTGCTGTTGACCAGAAGGGCTGTGGTCACGCCCACACGGCCTACAAGGGCCTCGTAGATGGTTCCGAGCTCTGAGGCGGGGATGCCGTTGACAGCGAGGATGTAGTCACCCTCGTGCACGTTCAGGCCGGGCTCTCCCAGAGGTGAGCGGCGGGCACTGCCCCAGGTTACGCTCTCGAATATCTTGTTGATGCGGAAATATCCGGTCTCATCCTTGGCGATGCGGGCTCCGAGCAGACCGATGGGCAGCTTCTCTGCGGCAGGGGTCTCGCCGGTGGTCACGTAGCAGTGACCGGTGGCCAGTTCGGATATCATCTCGCCTATCAGATAGGTCAGGTCCTGACGGTACTGCACGTAGGGCAGCAGGGCGGCATATTTGTCGTGGATGGCGTCCCAGTCGCGGCCGACCATGTTCTGTACGTAGAAGTAGTCGCGGTACACTCTCCAGGTCTCGTCGTAGATCTGCTTCCACTCCTTGTGGTAGTCCACGGTCAGACGGATATCGCTCATAGGCACGGGCTTGTCAGCCTTGAAGCCGGAGGTGGACACCACATAGTACTGACCCTTGTCGGAAACGAGGGCCTTGCTGTGGTCCGGAGTCATGGCCAGCACACCGTGCTTGGTCACGTCAGTGGTTTTCAAGTCGCTCAGGGAGAGTTTCTTGACTCCGTCGGAAGAGCGGTAGTAAAGGGCTCCGTCGTATGCAGCGAGAGGACGGGCGTAGGTACCCTCTACAGGCAGGGCCACAGCCCTCTCCACGATACCGTCGAAGTCCACTTTCATCGGCTCGGCTGCAGGAGTCTCCTTGTCAGCACCCTTCTTGCCTTTCCTGGCGGCGGGCTGCTCCTCGGCTGCGGGAGCCGCAGGAATGTACTCGTCACCCTTGATCACTGTAGGATCAGGCACGTCCTTGGTCAGAGGCAGTGCGAAGAGATAGCTTCCGAGGGAATATGCGGCATTCCACTCCACGGATGAATAGATGGCGTTGAGCTGCCTTGCGGAGGTGAAGAAGAGGTATTTGCCGTCCTCCGAGAACAGAGGTGCGGAAGAATTGTACCAGGAAGAGGTTACGGGAGTGCTCTCCCCTGTTGCGAGGTTCATCAGATAGATGACCGACGCACCGGACTCGGAGCTGGTGCCGTAGGCGAGCCAGCTGCCGTCGTGCGAGAAGGCCAGTCCGCGGACTCCGCCCCAGCGGCCCTCGAAGACGGTCCTGACTTCCTTGGTGGCAATATCCACGGATATCAGCTGCTTCTTCTCAGTGGTCAGGTACAGTTTCTTGGAATCGGGTGCCCAGGTCAATGCCGAAGGATATCCTGTCTCGAAGGATGTCAGGCAGGTCTTGGCCCGGGGGTCATCGTAGGGCATCACGTACACCTGATACTCACCGCTCTCGTCGGACAGCCAGGCAATCCACTTTCCGTCGGGAGACCATACGGCGTCACGGTCGTGGGCTCCGGGGGTACGGGTGAAGTTGTACACTGCTCCTTCGGCGGCAGGCACCGAGAAGACATCGCCCCTGAAGGTGGTCAGCACGCGGCTGCCGTCAGGAGAGAGGGAGAAAGATGAGCGGCTGCGGGAGCCTTCCCATGTCTTGACCTCATCACGGGCGAGGATACCCTCGTCATTGAGATAAATGGTCACCTTGGAGCAACTGCCGTCCTTTACGGAATACTTGTAGATGTATCCTCCGTTCTCAAAGACAATCCAGTCCTGGGAGAAGGAGGGGAACTTGCAGTCGTACTCGGTGAAGTCGGTAACTTTCTTGGTCTGCTTGGTGGCTGTGTCATAGCAGAAAAGGTTCATAGTCTGATCGCGGTCGGACAGGAAGTAGATCTTGTCTCCTATCCACATCGGGAAGATGTCCTGGGCATCGTTATTCGTGATGTTCTCGAGCTCGGTGGTGCCCACGGTGTTGATCCAGATGTCGTCGGCCTGACCTCCGCGGTAGTACTTCCAGGTACGGAACTCTCGGTACATGCGGTTCAGGGCCAGCCTGGAACCGTCGGGAGAATAGGAGCAGAAGCTGCCCTCTGTGGTGGGTATCTGCACAGGCTCGCCGCCCTCTGCAGGCACTGTGAAGAGCAGTCCGCGGAGAGAGGAGAAGGCATACCAGCGGGTACGGTAGATGATGCTCTTGCCGTCCGGGGTCCAGCCCATGACGATGTTGTTCGGGCCCACGCGGTCGCCGATATCGTCACGGCCTACTGTTGCGGTATAAGTGATTCTCTTAGGAACGCCGCCCTCGGCCGGCATGGTGTAGACTTCGGTATTGCCGTCGTACTGAGCGGTGAAGGCGATAGTCCTCCCGTCCGGAGAGAATCTCGAGAAGATCTCGTAACCTACATCGGAGGTAAGCCTTACGGCTGTACCGCCGTCGATGGAAACGGTGTAGAGGTCACCTGCATAGGTGAACGCTATCTGGTCTCCGCCCACTGAGGGGAAACGGAGCAGACGGGCCTCCTGGGCGTCGGCATAAGCCAGAACGGGCAGGACAGCCAGCATTGCAGAAATGATAAAACGTCTCATCTTTTAGTTAGTTTTAGAGTTAAAGAATATTGAGTACTTGCTCTTTTATCTTTTCCAGCTCATCCTTCATCCGGACCACGCACTTCTGCATCCCCGCATGATTGGACTTGGAGCCGAGTGTATTGATCTCACGCCCCATCTCCTGAGCGATGAAGCCCAGCTTCTTGCCGGGGCACTCCTCCCCTGCCATCGTATCCCGGAAATAGCGGCAGTGCTGCCTCAGGCGCACCTTCTCCTCATTGACATCCAGTTTTTCCAGGTAGAATATCATTTCCTGCTCCAGACGGTCGTGGTCCGGAACCAGGGACAGTTCCTCCATCCTGGAGACTATCCTCTGGCGGACAGCCGGCACCCTCTCCGCCTCGAAGACCTCGGCCTCGGCGAGAATGGCCTCGATATTGTCCACCCTGGTCAGCAGATCCGCCTTGAGCACCGCACCCTCGCGGGTCCTGAAGGCGATGAGCGCATCCACGGCTTCGTGCAGGGCACCAATGATGGCCTCCACATCCTCTTCTGTCAGCTCATCCTTGTCGACAGCCACCACATCGGGAAGGCGAAGCACCGAAGACATGAGGACAGCTGACATGACGTTTCCGTACGGGTCCAGCAGATTCAGAGAACCGGCGATGTCGGACAGTTGCCGGAAATAGTCCCTGAACATGTCCGGGTCTATCCTGCGGGCCTCCGAGCCGGAGACGGTCTCAGAGGTCAGGAATACGTCGATGTTGCCGCGCACCAGGCGCCTTGTCAGATATTGCCTGAACTCCAGGTCCTTGTCCTTGGGAAGAATCGATGATTTGAGGGAGATGTCGCTGTTCTTGCCGTTGAGCGAGCGCACCTCTACTGTATATTTTTTATTGCCGGAAGTCACCTCGGACTTTCCGTAACCGGTCATTGACAGTACCATATTTTCTTTCTATTTATCTTCTATTCATGAGCTGCTCCGAGCGGGCCTTCCACTGAGCGGCCATATCATCCATCTCCAGAATCTCGCAGGCCACCGACAGATTATGGGCCGCACAGGCTGCTTTCCGTATATCGGGACTGTCAGCCTCGGCGTACCATATTTCCATAGCCTTCTCCCATTCGAAGAGATACGCCAGCCTGCAGGCCTCTGTCCACCTGCTGTTGTCGTACACATAAAGGGTCTTATTGACCGTCTCCCAACGGGGAACGAATTCGGAGGCGATGTCACCTCCCATAGACCTGAACGATCCGGACAACTCGCCGTCCACCCTCTCGACAGCTCTCAGCCTTGTGAGAGGGGTCTCGGAAAGCAGTGTCCACTCCATGACATCATCCTCATCAAGCGATGCCACCGGCCTGTCCTCCCTGCTGTCCAGTACCTGGATTCTCACCCTGTACGGAAGGGAGACTACAGTCTGCATCATGAACCCTCCCTGCGTATATGCTTTTTCGGCAGGCATCCGCACAGAGAATTCGCCCACCTCAAGTGAATCTGCAACTATCAGAAACTCCACACCGACAGCCGCATGCAGATACTCAACCACCGCGCGGTCCTGCATGTCCACCTCGTCAGCGTACATCGAATACACCGGTACGGATGCGGAATCCAGTCCCAGCTCCTGCTCCAGACGCTCGGCCATACCTATGGCCAGAGCCGCAAGAAGGGCTGAATCACTGTCACCCCTCTCCGTCAGTGTCACTATTCCGGGAAGTGTTCCGGCAAAATCCACAGCCGCTTCAGATTCAGAACGTTTCTCCACAGGAAGAGTATACGTAAGCGGCCCGCACGAGGTCAGGACCGCAAGCATAGTCAGGGCTATGAGGAGTGTTCTTTTCATATCAATAAAATCAGTATTCTACAACAATTCAGCATTGAGGTCATACTCATCGGCACCGGTTATACGGACTTCCACGAAACTGCCGGGTTCCGGAAGCGGCCGGCCCTTGGGACATGTCACCAGCACCTCTCCGTCCACCTCAGGGCTCTCCTTCGAAGTCCTGGCGGTACAGGTCATGCGGTCAGGGTCACAGGAGTCCACCAGCACGCGCTCGGTGTCCCCTATGCGGCTCTCATTGTATCTCAACGATATGCCTGCCTGAAGTTCCATCAGTTCGTCCAGCCTTTCCTGCTTGACGGCCTCAGGTACTGAATCCTTCAAATTCTGTGCCCCCCAGGTTCCGTCCTCCTCCGAATATGCAAAGGCTCCCAGACGCTCGAAACGGTACTCGCTGACAAAGGACAGCAGGTCCTCGAAATCCTTCTCACCTTCTCCCGGATGGCCTACCATCATAGTGGTTCTCAAGACAATACCCGGCACATTACGGCGGATACTCTCCACCAGTTCCCTGGTACCGCGTCCGTCTATGGACCTGCGCATGGCCCTGAGCACCGGATCTGCCGAATGCTGGAGGGGAATATCCAGATACCTGCACATCTTGGGTGACGATGCGATGACTTCCAGCACATCCCTGGGGAATGCCGCGGGATAGGAGTACAGAAGCCGTATCCATTCTATACCGGAAATATCCGACAGACGGGTCAGAAGGGATCCAAGGCGTCTGCCGCCATAAAGGTCCATACCATAGAATGTAGTGTCCTGGGCTATGACTATCAGTTCCTTGACTCCTTTTTCCGCCAAAGCGGCTGCCTCGTCCAGCAGCTTTTCCTCGGGGACGGAAACATGATGTCCCCTTATTCCGGGAATTGCGCAGTACGAGCACTTGCGGTCGCAGCCCTCGGATATCTTGAGATAGGCATAATGTCCCGGTGTTGTCAGGAATCTTCCGGTCTCGAGTCCAGGGTCGTATCTGACAGACATGGCCTGCAGTAATGGGACGATGGAAAAGGCACCGAAGAACCCGTCCACTTCCGGAATTTCCGAAGGCAGTTCGGCGGAGTATCTCTGCGAGAGGCAGCCCATGACATACAGCCTGGATATCACGCCTCTTTTCTTGGCATCCACGGCCTCGAGTATGGCCTGGACAGATTCCTCCTTGGCATCCAGAATAAAACCGCACGTATTGATAATGAGCACGTCTACCCCGGCCTGCTCAAGAGGGACCTCCTCAGGCGAGACCTCCCAACCCGACGCAACGAGCTGCGCCAGCAGATGCTCTGAGTCCACCCGGTTTTTCGAGCAGCCCATAGTCACCACACGGACCCTTTTGCCGGCGGCGCACATACTACTTCTCCTCCCCGTCCTTTTCCGCCTCCGGCTCCTCAAAATCGAGGGAGGCATACTGTCTGAGCAGATTGTACCAGGTAACCACCTTCTTCATGTGAGAAGGGTAGAAACGGTCTCCGTCATAACCGGGAAGGGCCTTGTCGAAGAACTCCTTCAGGACCCCGGTATCCGACTTGGGATCGGGAGCCGCCTCTTCTCCCAGCACATCCTTCATCTTTTTCAGGACATCCTTGAGAGAAGTCTCACCGTCCTCGGTGTAGATGGAGATATCGGAAAGAGACGACACCTTGGCATGAGGGCCGAACACAGTACGGCGACCGTTGACTATTGACTCTGCAATCATGCCGTTGCGGGCCTGGGATACGTAGCGGAAAAGTCCCTGCTCTCCCGTTACGGACAATATCTGCTGTAAATCTGTTTTCATTGTATTAATTGTTTAAAAGTTTCATTTTCAAATAAATATCATAAACCTGAGGCAAAAGCGGGTGACGGAAATCCGAGATGACCGTAAAGTCAGAAAGAGCCGAGCGCCTCCTGTCATCCCACTGATTGGCCATCCGCTCCAGCACCTGGCTTCTGCTCAGACCCGAGCGGATCATGACTCTCTCCACTCTTGTCTCCTGCGGACACAGCACAGTCAGGACCTTGTCAGCAGTACCTGCCAGTACCGGTTTCTCCAGATATATCGCCGATTCCATTATAACAAAACCGCTCCCGCCATCCGGCACGGAATCCTTCCATCTCCTGAAGTCCCCTATGACTCTTGGAAAGACCGCCGCCTCAACCCTTGACAGAAGAGCCGGATCCTGGAATATCCTGGATGCCATATACTTCCTGTCCAGCACTCCGTTCCTGATCAGAGGTCCTCCGAGGATGGTTTCAAGCTCATCAAGCAATTCTTTATCAGCAATATAAAGATCTTTCGTCCGGGTATCGGCATCGTAAACCGGAACCCCGAGAGCAGCGAACATCCGGACCACATAACTCTTGCCGCTGCCTATACCTCCTGTGACTGCCAGTGTCCTCATCATGGCTCATCCTCGGCCTCCAGAAGGATACAGTCCACATAACGGGGATTTATCTCCCACGAAATCAATCCGTCAGGACGCGAAATCAGTTCCGGAACCAGTTCCGACCCTATGGTATTGATGAAATCCGCGTAATCGACAGCCAGGACAAAATCACCCGGAGCATACTGAATGCTGCTGAACTCCCTTCTGAACGTCATGCGCACCGTGGAAGGAAGAACCAGAAGATCCTTCCCCTCAGGCACACCTACCGCCGTAACTGGAATTTCCATTGTCTCCTCGATATACCGGACCACATTCATAGAATAGAAAATATTGTCCTCGGAATACTCTACCCTGCGGATGGGGACAAGAGAACAGATGCCCTGAATCGGACCGTCCACCCCTGTCGCAGATATCGTCTCGGTCATCACCGAGTCTACTGTCTCCAGCAGCCGCGCGTCGCCGTAGATATCCACACTGTCAGGACGCATGTCAATCCTGCCCAAAGGCATATACTGGCCGTCGAAGACTATCGATGTCTTAGGAACCACGGGAACCCGCTTGCTGGTAATGCGGGGGAATTCGAAATTGAGAGAGTCGGAGACTATGAACTCGAGTTCGACATTACCGCCGAGAGCCTCTATTACATTGCTCTTTATACTTTCGCAACCCACTGCGAACATATCGCCTCCTTTATGGATTATATTGGCAGGAGGAACAGTCACTTCCAGAGTCTTGCGGCGTCCTATCCGCTGACGCAGGATGTAATAGCCCTCGGAACGTCCCCTGACGATCAGCACGTCTTCCGACACGGAACTGCGGGAACGCCCTTCCAGGGAAGAGTTGAGAGCCACATTGTACTCAAAGAAGACGGAATATCTAAGCGACAGGCTGTGCAGCAGCCATATAATGAAAGCAAGAAAGAGGGAAAGCAGCAGCAGCAGCCACTCCTTTCCATCTTTCGCCGTATCGCCTATTCCGCTTCCCAAAGCCATCTGAGCGGTTATTATCTGTTCTGGACGTCAGTAATGTCCTTCACAACGGAAGACTTGTCGACGCGAATTCTCACATTGGCGTCAATCTCGACAATAAGGAATGTATCCTTCACCTCCGCTACAGTACCGTAAATACCGCCTACAGTCACTATTTTGTCTCCTTTCTTCAGGGACTCCCTCCATTTCACCACCTCTTTCTGCTTTTTCTGCTGGGGGCGGATCATGAAGAAATACATCACCACGAAGATGAGGATCATCAGTATCAGGAACGAATACTGCTGAAAGAATGTAGGCTCACCCTGAGGCTGGGCCTGAGTCTGGAGAAGGAACATTGTTAAGAGATTCATTGTTTCTTTTCTTTAAAGTTTGTAATTGATTGAACAAATATAGTCAAATTTTCTAATTCTCGATAAGGCCGCGTCCTGTCTTGACCACCTCTCCTGTATCGGCCATCTTTCTCAGGATTCTGTCCAGCAAGCCGTTTACAAACACCTTGCTGTTGCCGGTACTGTAGAACTTGGATATCTCCACATACTCGTTGATGGTGACCTTGAGAGGGATATTCGGGAAGCGGACAGCCTCAGCCACACCCTGGACTATCAGCACGAGGTCCGTGGTAACCACCCGGTCCGGATCCCAGTTGCTTGTGTTGGACACTACCAGGTCCATGTACTTGCGGTAGCCGATCATGGCTGCCTTCAGCAGCTCCACTGCGAATTCCCTGTCGTCATCCTTGAGGAAGACGCCGGGCACCGGCATGGTCCCCCTGGAACGCAGCACCTCCAGATTACGTACTATCGAGGCAAGCACGAAACCCAGGTCATCCGTCCAGTACAGGGACATATCCTCCAGGGTGGATTCCAGGTCCGAGTTGTCCTCGAAAAGTTCCGGATCCGAGAAAATATCGATGAACAGTCCGCAGTCCTCCTCCATCGAACGGCTTTCAGATGCCATATAGTTCCGGAAATACTCCCTGGTCTGAAGCGCTGCAAGGGTCTTCCTTATAAAAGGAGCCAGATCATCGCTCCATGTCAGGCCGTGATCCTCACAGAACTTTACGAACCGCGGATCATCCGCCAGATATGCGGACACCCGGTTCTCGGCGAACTTACGATTCGGATTGCGCTCCTCCGGAGTAGGGTTGAATTTCTTCAGGCCTGTCTCGATCCTGGCCGCAGCCGCGTTCCGGAGAGCCAGCGCGGAGTTGAGCATGAAGTAATATAAGTAGAGCGTTCTCTCACATGAATGCATCAGTGTTTTCTCGGCTTCTATCAGAGAATCAGAGCCTGAGGCCACAGCACTGTAAAGAACTTTGAATACTTTTATCCTTATCAGACGACGGTTGAGCATACAATATTTTTAAAACATTTTGCAAATATAATTTTTAGATGAGAAAAAACTCTATATTTGTGCAAATTTTATAAAATTTATTTAAAATGTATTCAGAAGACATTGATAATGCAGCAGCTATGGACCGCAACGGTGACGATGTATACTCAAGACCGGTGCGCGCGGGAAAAAGGACATACTTTTTCGATGTGAAGGCAACCAAGGGCAATGACTACTATCTCACTATCACAGAGAGCAAGAGGAGAATAGAGAAAGACGGCCGCTTTGCCTACGACAAGCATAAAATTTTCCTCTACAAGGAAGACTTCGAGAAGTTCACACAGGGACTCGAGGAAGTCATAGCCTTTATCAAGGAGAAATGTCCCATTCCTGTAATTGAAAGGACAATGGACGAGGAGCACCGCAACGCGGCCCACGGAGACAACGAGGGCGGCACGCAGTTCTCGAACGTAGATTTCGAGGAGCTCTAGAGTCCTGACGGACTAGAACATGTCCTTATAGGGCCGGAAAAAACGGCCTGACCAGTTCCACAGCGGAGACGGAAGCAGACGCATGAGCATGCCAAGTGCAGCCCACCGTCTGTCTATCACCGCTGTTTTTTTATGGCGTTTTATAGCGCGTACTATCAGCGCTGCCGCTCTGTCCCTGCGGATGGTCATGGGAAAATGACGCCCGTGTATGAAATCAGTGTCCACGAAACCTGGCTTTATCACAGTCATCCTTATATCCGCCTTGCGTATCACCGCCAGCTGGCGGAGGGCTTCGGTATAGAATGCCTCGAATTTCTTAGTGGCCGAATAGGAAGGGCACACACCTAGCGGCAGAATGGAGGCGACTGATGAAATAACTGCCAGATGCCCTCTGAGTCCATTGCCTGCCCAGTAATTGAACAGCCATACAGCACATCTTACAAAACCTTTCGCGTTGACATCTATCTGTCCCAGCTCCAGGGAAGGCTCCAGGTCCGAGTTGGTATGACCGTACCCGGACGAATAAAGACATACGTCCACCCCGCCCATTTCACGGACCAGAGCAGCGAGAGACTCCGTCGCTGAATCGTCCGAGACATCGAACACCTTTGTATATACACTGCCGGCGGGTCTTGCGGAGGCAAACTCTTCCAGAAGATTTCCCCGGCGTCCTGTCACTCCTACCCTATGTCCCTGCCCCGCATAGATCTCCGCTACGGCGCGGCCTATACCCGATGTGGCTCCGATAACTATTACATTCATGATTATTACGTCTTTTTACTTCCGCCCGTAAAATTATACATTTTTAGAAACACATATTTCCAACCACAGTTTTTTTGAATGAAAGATGCGCATCCGGCTGATTTGCAGGATATGGGGGAATATATAAAAAATACATTTTTTATAATTCCCCAACAACTTGATAATTACATGATTATGACTTTTTTATCCGGTTATGTCGCCTTACATTTGTCCCCAGTCAAAAACCATAAAAACAATTTCAACATGAGAAATTTTATTTCAACCTTAAGCGCAGCGGCCCTGCTCGGAGTCCTGCACGCCGGACTCACTTCATGTCAGCCGGAGACATGCACACTATGTGAAAAAGAGGTGGAGGAGGGCAAGCCATCTACCCTGACCCTGTCATTGGTGCCGGTCACATCCACCAGATCCACACTGTCCCAGACCCAGGAACAGGACAACATCATCAACACCCTGGATATTTTCATTTTCCGCAAGGGCGACCCCGCATCTGCCGGTTATCACAAGCTTGACACCTACCGGAGATTCGAGGGCGGCTCCCTTTCAGACATTGAGATATCCACCACGACAGGAGAGAAGCTCATCTGCGTAATAGCAAATTCAAATATAGGGACATATACCGGAATCACTACCCTGGAGACCTTCAGGTCCATGACAGCCCTGCTCAAAGACGAGACATGCGGAGATTTCACCATGTACGGAGAGACTGAACAGACACTGGGAATAACGACATCCGTAGCTGTAAGTGTCTCCAGACTGGTCTCTAGGATATGCGTGACCTCGGTCAGAACTGATTTCGCAGGCGGTCCGTACGCAGGGATGAGGCTGAGCAACTGCCGGATGTTCCTCGTCAATGCCCATGCGGAAAAGTATCTGCATGACGGCTCTTCCCCTGCTGTCCCGCTGATTCTCAACCAGGGCGGACTTATCGGAGATGATGTCAACAGCACGGCAGAGGCAGGACTGCTCATGGACAATATCCCGGATGTCATAGGAGATGAGGGATACACCTCTCCGCATTATTTCTACTGCTACTCGAACGAAACAGACGACATCCCCGCATCCACGAAACTGGTTCTGCAGGCCGATCTGGACGGTGTGACCTACTACTACCCCATTCCTGTCAACCAGGCCGGCTACGGTCTTACCGAACCGGATGAGGAAACAGTCAGCGGAATCAGCGGCAACTGTGTATACTCATACGGCATAACCGTCACCCGTCCCGGCTCCCTGGACCCTGACACTCCCCTGGTGCCGGGGACTCTGGAGCTGAGTCTCAACGTAAACGCATGGGACGTAATTCCGCATTTCGACAAGGTATTCTAACATAATACACTCCTTACCATGAAACTAATGATGACAATGGCCGTCATCGCGTCCGTGCTCGCCGCACAGTCATGCATCCTGGAGGACAGGACAGGGTGTCCGACATACCTTACACTGGACCTGTCGTCCACACCTGAGGAAGTCGGGCTCATCCACCTGATACTGGAACATGAGGACGGAATCACATACCGGGACACTGTCTACAGGGACGGGTTCCTGTCCGGATATGAGATTCCGGTACGCAAAGGACGGCTCTCCGTCGCCGCTTTCGGGAATCCTGCCGGCATGGTATACGACAGAGGATACACGGTCCCTGCCGGAGAGCAGGCCGACAGCCTGTACACCTGTTTTTTCTCAGCGGAATATTCTTCCGAGCTCTCTTCGGACACTGTAAGGGTCATGAGAAATTTCATTGGGCTCCATATCCGGATTCTCGGACAGACCACTGATACAGACAGCCTGAAAATATGCGTGGAATCCTCGTCTGTCGGATATGACCTGCACGGCAATATCATTACCGGGGCATATTCGCATTCGCCCGCCCCGCGGCATCTGCCGGACAGCAGCGGGTGGTACTACGAGTACTCCTCCAGGCTTACGAGACTGGCCGGAGAAAATTTATCCCTTACCGTCAGCACAGTCAGCAGCGGTGCCGACGTACCTCTGATCCGCATGGAACTTGCGGAATATATAAGGCAGACCGGAATGAGCATGGACGACGATGAGCTCGGGGATGTCTATGTCACGGTCGATTTTGCCCGTGCCTCGATAACTGTCAGTCCTGTTGACTGGAATTATAACCGACATGTAGAAATTTCGATATGATGAACTCCAAAGCCGCTATCATACTTGCCGCGGGACTGCTTATGAGCGCCGCCGCGTGCGAGAAGGAGGACCCGACTGAGTCCGCAGAGCCTGTCACTACTGTTAACCTGAGACTTCTGCTCGAAGAAAGAGCCGGCACCAAAGCCGTTCCGGACGTCAATGCGGTTGCCGTTACCGACGTCAACATTTTCATATACAACTGCACGACCGGGCATCTGATGGATTACGCCTATATCGAGGACCCGGGAGAGAGCCTGGAACTCGGCATCAGTTCTGGAGGTACTTATTCAGTGTATGTCACCGCCAATTCAGGCGACCTGACAGAATCACCCGGCATTTCGGACAGTACCGGACTGATGGCCCTGACCTGGGACCTGCAGGCACCCGGGGATATAGTCAATGCTTCCGGCGCAATTCCGATGTCCGGACGGGTGACAGGAATCAGGATAGAGGACGGCAGTTCCCTCAGCATTCCTCTGACCAGGATGCTGTCCAGATTCAGGATCATCGCGGACACCTCCGGACTGGACAGCGATATTTCCACCTTCAGGATTCATAAGGTAATGCTGAGAAACATGAACAGGAAAGTAAGTTATTTCTCCCGCGGCAGCAGGGCCGTCACCGCTGATGACGTATTTGCGGAGGGCCTCAGCATAGAGGGGGACGGACTGGAAAAGATATTTTCCGGAGGCGTGGATTTCTATCTTCCGGAGAACGCTCAGGGAGACCTGCTTTCCTCCAATGTGGACGAATCCTCCCATATTCCCCCGGATCCGTACGGAGACCTGTGCACGTTCGTTGAGCTGCATGTCGACTACAGGAGTCCGGAGCATTACAGCGACAGTCTTGTCTACCGTTACTATCTTCATGACGGACAGCGTCTGGACAACTTCGATGTACTGCGCAACACCATGTATACCTGCCGTACGCGCTTCACCGGTTCGGGAATCAATGAGGAGAGCTGGAGAATCGATGTCTCGGGCATGAAAAACCTGGTCACTTCCATTTCAGTATCCCCTGAATCCAGGACATTCCGGGATGCCGGAGAAGAATACCGGTACACGGCCACTGTACTGCCTTTATCCGCAGAGAACCCAGGAGTCAGCTGGAGCTCGGATGATGAGGACGTCGCTGTAGTCGCCCCTGACGGAACAGTCACAGCGGTATCCGACGGTTCCTGCATTATCACGGCCACGGCCGTCGACGGAAGCGGGGTAAGCGGCAGCGCCAGGGTAAAGGTAGACACCTATAAATTCCCCACATCCGTTACCGTCAGTCCGGAACAGGCTGATATGTACACCGGTGACGAGCTGACTCTCAGTGCGGAGGTACTTCCGGAAAACGCCAATGACAAGGGCGTCACATGGGTCTCTTCCGACACAGGCACGGCCACGGTATCAGATAACGGGACAGTCACAGCGGTCAAATCAGGGGAGGTGCGCATAATTGTCTCCACCAAAGCCAATTCTCTGAAAGACACAGCATTCATTACCATAAAGGACAAATCTTTCAAATTAGGAGACATGCCGGACATCCTGTACCCAGGGTACAATGCTCCGATAGAGATACCTTTCACATCAGTGCCTGCCGCGGAGCCATCCCTCAGCCTCACTGTCAACAGCGGACATGAGTCAGGAGCCGCAGTCTCGGGAAACAGGATAACGGTATCCAACCCTGGAGTCCAGAGCGGCGTGATAGGCACTTATACCCTGAAAGGCACTGCCAACGGAATAACCGACACCCACGAGTTCACTGTCAGTGCAGGAAAAATATCCCTGCAGGACCGTATAAGCACCATGTATCCGGGGAACTCCGTAAAACTGGTACCTCAGGAACTCTCTCCGTCGGACATAGGCATTACATGGTCCTCCTCGGATCCCGCTGTCGCGGATGTAAAGAATGACGGTACAGTAACACCGGCAGCACCCGGAAAATGCAGGATCACCGCCTCCACGGATGCTGGGGCGTACGACTGGGCTGATATAACTGTCAGCATGCCCGTACTCAGCATTGACAGCCACATGGACATTTATGAAGGCGAAAGCGTCACTCTGGAGTGCACGACGATTCCGGCAAGCGATTATCCGCTGGAATACACTGTCATATCCGGGAATGAGCATATCCGGATATCCGGTGGAAATACTCTTCAGGGCATAAAGAACACTTCGGGAAAAGCTGACGCCGTGATAGAGGTAAGGTACAGGGACTTTCCGGACATTTACCAAAGAGCCGCAGTCACCGTTCACTCATGTCTGAGCGCATCGCTCATGAACGGAAACAGAGTAGTGTGTACCGTCGGACACTCCTCCGACGGCCGCCACCGGGGAAAAGCAG